>OHGZ01001069.1_pt1 | contig 14824 bp, 9 predicted proteins | sample 1567851 | NCBI WGS metagenome assembly OHGZ01 (sample SAMEA3879563, study PRJEB24766) | human gut metagenome | biome: human-associated habitat; feature: feces | place: USA | collected 1985/1987 | reverse complement strand
CGTCCAGGTCTAAGTCGATCTCTATCGTGTCATCTGGTTTTTGTTGGGACAAAAGAACAACCGTCTCCACGTGGCACGTCATCGGGAATTGGTCAACCCCTCGGACTTTCTTTACTTCATACCCCAGCTCCCCAAGCACCTTCACATCTCGTGCCAGCGTTGCGGAATCGCAGGATACATACACGATGCGGTCCGGCTGCATGCTGGCCATGGTGTGGAGGAGGTTTTCTTCGCAGCCTTTTCTCGGCGGATCGACGACGATTACGTCCGCGTTGGCGTGTTCGCCCGGGTGGTCTTTGGCGTACTGTTCGTAGTAGGCCGGAAGAATCTCTTCCGATTTTCCAACGAAAAATTCAGCGTTTTCGATCTCGTTGATTTTCGCATTGTTCTTCGCATCCGCGATTGCCTCCGGGACGATTTCGACGCCGTAGACTTTTTTGGCTTTCTGCGCGAGGAACAGGGAAATCGTTCCGATGCCGCAGTAGAGATCCCAGACCGTCTCATTTCCGGTGAGGCCTGCGTATTCCAAGGCAAGGCCGTACAGCTTTTCCGTCTGCGCCGGGTTGACCTGGTAGAAGGACAGCGGGGAGATCCGATATTTTACGTTTCCAATATAGTCGGTGATATACCCCTGTCCCCACAGGCAGCGGATTTCTTTTCCCATGATCACATTGGTCCGCTCACGGTTTGCGCTTAGGGTAATGCTTGTCATGCCTTCGAGTTCTGTCAGCGATTTGATGAGTTTCTCCTCGGCCGGCAGTTTCTTTCCGTTCACAACGAGACAGACCATAATCTCTTTCGTCATAAATCCAAACCGGATCAGCACATGGCGCACCAGGCCTTTGCCGGTCTCCTCGTTGTATGCCGGAACGCCGTTCTCCTCCATCCAGGCAAGAATGCGGTTCAGAATCTCCTCGTTCTGCTCCACGCCGAGATAACAGTTCCGGTTTTCCATGATCTGATGCGTTCTTCCCGCATAAAATCCCGTAATCAGCTTTCCATTTCTATCCTGCCCGATCGGAAACTGGGCTTTGTTTCGATAGCGGAACGGATTTTCCATCCCCACGATCGGCTCCATCGGGATCTCCGCCATGCCGCCGATGCGCTGGAGATTTCCGACGATTTTCTTCTCCTTAAAGCGAAGCTGCTCCGCATAGTCGAGCATCTGCAACTGGCATCCGCCGCACGGACGTGCAACCGGGCAGACCGGCTCGACGCGGTGCGCGGACGGCTCGATCAGACGCATCAGGCGCGCGTAGCCGTAATTTTTCTTTGCTTTGATCACTTTTACCTCGGCAAGATCGCCGATGACGGTGTCCTTGACAAAGAGGGTATAGCCCTCGCATTTGCCTATACCCTCTCCGTCGTGTCCCATATCTTCAATTTTCACCGTCAGTACATCATTTTTCTGATAGCTCATGAAAAGTCTCCTGTTCTGCGGATGTTGGACTCAAAGAACCGGTTGTAGCCAAGCCACTCATTGCCGGCCGGCGCTGCGTCAAACAGCTCGGTCAGGGTTTCCATTTTGGCATCGGCATTGTCCGCCAGGTTCAGCGCTACCGCCTCTACCATTGCCGGTTTTTTCGGGGAACCGTATTCCAGCTCGCCGTGGTGCGCCAGAATGCAGTGCTTTAACTGATTCTCGAGTTCCTGTGGGAAACCGTCGATCTTCTGCGCCGCATCGTGTACCATCTCCGCACCTATCATGATGTGGCCGAGCAGCTGTCCGTCATTGGTGTAATCGTTCTGCGGGAATAAGGAGAGTTCTTTCGTCTTTCCGATATCGTGCAGAATTGCTGCCGTAATCAGCAGATCGCGGTTCAGAATCGGATACGATTTTACCATAAAATCGCAGAAACGGGTGACACTTAACGTATGCTCTAAAAGGCCGCCGACGAATCCGTGATGCACGCTTTTTGCTGCAGAGCTCATGCGGAACCGTTTTGCGGTCTCCTGATCCTGGATAAAATAATACGTCAGCAGTTCGGAGAGATACTGATTTTTCACCGTTCCGATCCAGGAGAGCAGCTCCTGATACATCGTATTGATGTCGTAACGGCTCGTCGGCAGATAGTCCGCCGGATTATATTCGCCCTCTTCCGCTTTTCTTGCATTTTTAATGGAAACCTGAAGTGCTCCATTGAAACTGGAAACATCTCCCATAATATCTACATAATCCAGTGCTTCAAATTCACGGATTCCCATAGAATTCGGATCCCAGATTTTCGCATCGATCGTACCGGTTTTATCCTGTAAGATCACGTTTTCGTACTGTTTTCCGTTTTTGGTAACAGCCGACTGTTTATGTTTGCAGAGATAAATTCCGGAAATGCGGTTTCCTTCCCGGAGTTCGTTGATATACTTCATAAAAATAAATCCTCTTTTTCTAAAATAAATGCGGACACAGTGTTCCGTTTTTGTTTCTATGATGCCGTTTTTATGATGCAAAGCCTGTGCTCCTGCATGCCTTACCAATTCTACCAGATTTTCCTGCAGAATGCACGTATTTTTTCATCCGCCAGTGGAAAACCATTCGAAAAGAAAAGCTTCCGGAAGCCCCACCGGCTAAAACCGGCTTTTTCTGCTCCCGAAAGCCTCTGTTTTTTATACTTCCCCCATCGTCACATCAAACGTCATCTCCGCATACCCTTCAGCGCCTTTCCGCATCGCCGTCACGGTAACCACGTCTCCTGTGCTGTATTTGCCAAGCTGTTCATGGTACTGTTTGATCGTCTCAACCTTGTGCTCCCCGAGCTTTACAATCACATCGTACTCTTTCATGCCCGCCATCATCGCCGGAGAATCGTCTGCGACGCGGCTGATGAGAACGCCTTTTGGAATGCCGGTTTTATCGGAAAGTTCTTCTGTGACATCCTGTCCGCGGATGCCGATATACGCGCGGCTCACGTTGTTGGAAAGATTTTCGATCAGCTTTTTGATCTGGGAAATCGCAATGCCCGTCACCACGTTGTTTCCCTTGGCGCTGTAACTCTGCGCAATAATGCCGACGATTTCGCCGTCAAGATTTACCAGAATGCCGCTGCCGTCCGTGCTGCCGAGGATGTCGGTGGTCAGCAGATTGTACTCATTGTCCAGCGCGGAAATCTTGTTCGTAACCGAAGTCACCACACCGGGCTTCCGACAGCCACGACCGGGTCACCCTGGCTGACGAGATACGAACTGCCGAGCGGCGCAACCGCAAGACCGTCCCGTGTTTCCTCATCCAGCTTCGATTCATCCACCTTCACAATCGTAAGGCCGGTGCTCGGATCGTGGCGCTGGTATGTGGCATCCACCATCGTCTCGTCCCAGAAGGTGACCTGAATCCGCTCCACATTTTCCACGATGCGGTATTCCGTCAGAATAAAGAGATCCTGCCCATTGTCCGCAACAATCAGACCGGAAATCTGCTGCTGGTTTTCATAGTTCTGGTTAAAATAGTCCATCTGATTGGTAATGCCGATGACAGTAACCAGCGCTCGTTTTGGTTTTTCCGTTACTTCCAACATATCCTGGTAGAGCGCTTCATAATTTTTCAGGCTGCTGTCCTTTTCCTCCGCATCCGTTTCCCCATCGACACTGGAAACCTCGCTGCCCTCCTCCGGCTCTTCGGAAGTGCTGCTTTCCGTTCCCCCTGCCGCTCCGTTCTCCTCTGTGCTTTCGGAAACCGTACTTTCGGATACACTGCTTTCTGAAGTACTGCTATCCACTGTAGAACTGCTGATTTCCGAACCGGAGCCGCTGCTGTCTACCGACGCACTCGCCGAAGATGCGGTAATTGTCTCATCCGGCTCCTGTCCGCTGTTTGGATCCTCATCTCCCGGGATATCCACTTTCGCCGGCGGCTCTTCCCTGGTAACTGCTTCTGCAATCTTTGGCTCTGTCACCGCAAATACCGCGGCCGCAACCAGACCGCCAAGCGCCGCAAGTGCCAGCCATCCGGCAATCAGAAGAACAATCTTTTTCCAGTCGGGCGGCTGCTTTTTGATGCTCTCTTTCATGAATTTGTAAGGTTTTGGGTCATTTTCCATACATTTCTTTCTCCATACATCTGTATTCCATACCGAACTGCTCTGCGCATATGCGCTTCCGCAATCTTCACATATATAAAAAACTTTACCAGATAGATATGAACATTTTATGAAGACTGTTACATTTTTTTCTCATTTGCGCAACATCCTGCATTTTCTCGTTCTTGGGGTTTCTTTCTTTTCTTTTTTAAGGTATAATTGGGGGAGTGGAAAAACCTGTGACCCACATTCCACTTCCGGTCTGTACTTCCCATGCAGATATATGATCAGATCGCTACTGTTCACTCAGCAGTGAAACACTTGCTGTTTCGCTGCGTAAGAAAGTGATTCAGGTGTGAGCAGCCCTCCTTTTGCGAAGCAAAACTTTAAATGAGGGTTGCGAAGGTTACAGTTCGCTGGGTACCAGTGAACTGTAACTAAAATCATAGAATAGTATTAGAATGAAATAGGAAATTACTGGTATTTCAGCGGATACAGTAGTAATATATCATATAGAAACACTTGCTGCAACGACGAAAATACAGTAGAAATAAGAGCGAAAGAGGAAAAGAAAAAATGTCAAAATGGTTAGATAACGCAGTATTTTATGAGATTTACCCGCAGTCCTTCAACGACACCAACGCCGACGGAATCGGAGATTTCCAGGGTATCATTGAAAAATTAGACTACATCAAGGAGCTGGGCTGCAACGCCATCTGGATCAACCCGTGCTTCCTGTCCCCATTCGGTGATGCAGGATACGATGTCGCAGATTACTGCCGCGTTGCACCGCGCTACGGAACGAATGAGGATCTGAAGAGAGTTTTCGAAGAGGCACACAAACGTGACATGCACGTTCTGCTCGACCTGGTTCCGGGCCATACATCTGTTGAGCATCCATGGTTCAAAGAATCCATGAAAGCAGACCGCAATGAATTTACAGACCGCTACGTATGGACCAATAACGTATGGGAAGCACCGGAAGGAATGGGAAGCCTGCGCGGCATTTCCGAGCGTGACGGCGCCTGCGCCATCAACTTCTTCTCTAACCAGCCGGCTCTGAACTACGGCTTTTATCAGCCGGATCCGGAAAAACCGTGGCAGCAGTCCTTTGATGATGAGGGACCGCAGGCAACGCTGGCAGCGATGGAAGATGTCATGAGATTCTGGCTGAACATGGGCTGCGACGGCTTCCGTGTCGATATGGCGGGCTCCCTGGTAAAGAACGATCAGGAAGGCAAAGGAACCATCCGCCTGTGGCAGCAGGTACGGAAATTCCTCGACGCCGAGTTCCCGGATGCAGCCATGGTATCCGAGTGGGGCGAGCCGGACAAATCCTTACAGGGCGGCTTCCACATGGACTTCCTGCTTCACTTTGGACCGTCCCATTACAACGATCTGTTCCGCTGCGATGAGCCATTCTTCTCCAAACGCGGAAAAGGAGATATCTCTGAGTTTGTAGAGACCTACAAAACCAACTACAATAAGACCGCACAGAAAGGCCTGATCTGCATCCCGTCCGGAAACCATGATATGGACCGTCTGGCACGTCGTCTGCAGGGGGATGAGCTGAAAATTGCTTTCGCTTTCCTTCTTTCCATGCCAGGTGCGCCGTTCATCTACTACGGTGATGAAATCGGTATGCGCTACGTCGAAGGCCTGAAATCCGTTGAGGGCGGATACAACCGCACCGGTTCCCGTTCTCCGATGCAGTGGGATGACAGCACCAACGCAGGATTCTCCAGCGCACCGGCCAGCGACCTCTACATCACCATGGATCCGGGCAAAGACCGTCCGACCGCAAAAGCACAGATGGCCGATCCGGATTCCCTGTACCACGAAGTTAAAAAACTCATCCAGATCCGCCAGAGCAGCAAAGCACTCTTAAGCCGCGGAACCATCGAGTTCGTTTATGCAGAGAAAAACCAGTATCCGCTGGCATACGTCCGTGAGGCTGAGGGTGAAAAAGTCCTCGTCATCATCAATCCATCCGACAAAGAGCAGTCCTTCCCATACAGTGCAGAGCTGAAGGATGCCCTCTACACGATCGGAGGAAAAGCAGAATCCAAAGACGGAACCATCACCATCCCGGCACAGTCCGCAGGATTCTATCATATCTGATCGAAAATAAAAATGACAGGGAGATCCAATCGAATTTTTTCGGAGGATCTCCCTGTTTTTAAATATGATACACTCTCAGCTCATGCAATGCCCTGGTCGCTGCAATATACTGCGCCTGCATCATCATCTCCCGTTTCTCGTCCTTCGGGAAAATCGAGAACACCTGATCAAACTCCAGCCCTTTCGCCAGATAAAATGTGGTAACCGTCAGTCCTTTCTTAAAACTGGAGCTGTCACGGTTCAGCCAAGAAAGCCGCTTCTCACAGTCAAAATCTTTTTCCGCCAGAATCTCCCGTAAAATCAAATAAGCCCGTTCCGCCGTCTTCTCATCCGGTACAATCATCGCCGCCGTCTCATACGTTTTCTCATCTGGAAACAGCGTATCCACTGCCTCCCGCAGAGCCGCCTCAAGATCCGTGACATCCCGTTCCAACACCGGCATTCCGTGCCGTTCAAACAGCTCCAGATCCGTCACGCCAATGAGATTTGCCGCATACGACGCAATTTCCACCGTATTCCGGTAACTCTTCCGCATCTCAATCCGCCGCAGATCCTTCCCGAAAATCCCCGGTAAAAACTGCAGTACATCCTGCTGCTGATCCGCCATCGTCTGCGCCCGGTCGCCGAGAATCGTCATCTTACAGGAAAACATCCGCCGGATAATCAGATACTGGAGCCGCGAATAATCCTGCATTTCATCAATCACCAGATGCTTAATATTCGACCGCTCCGCCTGCCGCGACAGGCGGTACTTCAGATACAGAACCGGATACACATCCTCATACCGCAGTTTCCGCTTCTCCAACGGCCGCCGCGGCAGCGTCTGATATCCCTCTTTCTTCAGAAAACGATTGTAGAGAACATAAAAATCCATCGTCTCATACATCTTCCGGAATTTTTCGATGAGCGGAATCCGCTCCTCCTCCGGCAGATCCCGGTTCAGCAGCGTCTCGATCTCGTCAATAAACGTCTCCGCCACCGCATCCATCCGCGAGAGCAGCGGAATATCCGCAAACTTGTCATAAAACAGCGTAATAATTTCCGATTCTGATTTCACAAACGACTTATACGAAACGTCTGAGAAATTCATCAGCTCGTCCTCAAGCTCCAGCGCAAATCCCTCCATCTGGTCCACAAACGCCTGCGACTGTTTTAAAGCAAACCGTTCTGCGGCTTTTGGATCCCGCATCTCCCGCTCAATCTGATCACAGCGATCCTCACAGTCCGCCGCCGTGTCCTGTAATTTGCGGTAAGCAAAGAGATCAAAACTCATCTCCTGAATATTCTCCTCACCGAGCTCCGGCAGAATATGTGAAATATAATCCGAAAATACCCCGTTCGGCGATAAAATCAGAATATTCGAAGACTTCAGATTCTGTCTGTCATGATACAAAAGGTAGGCAATCCGATGCAGCGCCACCGATGTTTTGCCGCTTCCCGCCGCTCCCTGAATTACCAGAATCCGGTCCTTCGTATTGCGGATGATCGCATTCTGTTCCTTCTGAATTGTGCGGATAATATTCTTCAGCTGTACCTCGCCGTTGCTGCCAAGCTCCGCCTTTAAAATATCATCATCAATTTTCACATCACTCTCAAATCCGTAAATCATCTTTCCATCCCGGATCTTATACTGCCACTTGGAACAGATTTCCCCTGTCATCTCGCCGCCCGGCGCCAGATAGGAAGCCGGCCCGCGGTCAAAATCGTAGAAAAGACCGCTGACCGGGCTTCTCCAGTCGTAAATCAGCGGCAGCTCGCCCGGCCGCTCCGCAAAATTGCCGATGCCGATATAGAAAATTTCCGGCTCATCATCCCCGTCATAGCAGAAATCCACACGCCCGAAGAACGGAGAATCCAGCATTTTCCGGAAGCGGCTCCGCAGAAGAAGCTGCTCCTGATTCGCATTCACCTGATGCAGCAGCGCCTGCTGATTGTCGTAATCCTCATATCCGTACTGGTCCATCTCGGTATAGTTCTGCCAGTAATAATCGTGCATATTTTCAATTTCTTTCTGTCCGTCCAGCAGAGACTGACTGATCTCGGCAAGACGCGCCTGCAGCTTTTCCAGCACAAAAGAAAGATATTCCTGTCCGTTTTTCTGGTCTGTCATAAAAGGAAACCTCCTCTTAAAAATATAATGTCGAGTGCCGGAAAACCCGGCTGATTTTATCAGTATAGCAGACAGGCACGTTTCCTGCAATTCAAACATAAAATAAAGAAAAATCCCCTTTGAGGTGCCGCTTTTCTTGGAACCCTTTTTAAAACCACTGTCTGCACAGGAAGAAAAAAGCTGTCTGGATGCGTATCAGAGGGGCGATACAAAAGCCAGAGACATTCTGGTCGAGCGGAATCTGCGCCTGGTCGCGCACGTTGTGAAAAAGTATCAGGGCCTGCCCGATGATCTCGACGATCTGATTTCCATTGGAACGATCGGCCTCATCAAGGCGGTGATGACATATGATTCGAAAAAAGGAAACCGGCTGGCCGCATACGCCGCCCGCTGTATTGATAATGAGCTGCTGATGTATCTTCGGAGCAAAAAGAAAACGGCACGGGAGATTTCCCTCTACGAGCCGATCGGAACCGACAAGGAGGGAAATGAGATCCATCTGCTCGACATCGTGGAGGGCGGCGGGGAGGATATCGCGGAACAGTACAACCGGAAAGAGGACGCGGTGCGGCTGTACTGTTATCTGGATTCGGAATTAAAAGAGCAGGAAAAACAGGTGCTTCTTCTCCGGTACGGCCTTGGCGGAAAAGCAGAATACACACAGAAACAGGTCGCTGCCCGGCTCGGCATCAGCCGTTCGTACGTGTCGCGGATCGAGAAGAATGCAATTGAAAAGTTGCGGTTACGGTTTGCCGCTTCGTAAATGCTTGACATTTCAAACGGACTGCTTCTATAATAAAGGGTAAGGAAATCAGGTGCAGAAAAAGGTTTCCTTATCCTTACTTTTTCGAACAAAAATCAAAGATAATATCTTTCCGGTGTTCTTGCCGGACATTTTCCCAAAATGAAAAATAAATAGGAACTATACGACCTGCTACTGAAAGAAAAGGAGGTTTTCTTTGTATTGCAGTGTATTATCAGCCACCGTCTCTGGCATGGAGATGATTCCGGTGCAGGTGGAGGCGGATGTCAGTGACGGCATGCCGCAGTTTACGATGGTCGGCTACGTGAGTGCCCAGGTAAAGGAGGCGCAGGACCGCGTGCGGACAGCCCTCAAAAACATGGGAATTTCTCTGCCGCCGAAACGAATTACGATTAATTTATCCCCGGCGGACGTCCGAAAAGAAGGATCGCGTTTCGATCTTCCGATTGCAGCGGGCGTTCTGATGACGCTCGGCCGGATTCCGCCCGGGTCACTCCGGAAAACGATGGTGCTCGGCGAACTCGGCCTTGACGGCCATGTGCAGGAGATCAGCGGTGTATTTCCGGCAGCGGCGAAGGCGCGGGAGCTTGGATGCACAACGCTTCTTGTTCCGGCCGGAAATGCCGCGGAAGGGGGTCTGGTCGGCGGGCTTCACGTCGTTGGAATCCAGAATTTACAGGAGCTTTTGAACTACTGCTGTGAAGGGAAAATGCCGTCGCTTCCGTCTATAGAAAATCAAAAGAAGGAGGACGGAAAAGAGCCGGACTTTTCCGAAGTGCAGGGCCAGACGGCGGCGCGGCGGGCGGCGCTCATCGCTGCGGCCGGATTTCACAATCTGCTGATGCTGGGGCCGCCGGGCAGCGGAAAATCCATGATTGCAAGGCGGATTCCGACGATCATGCCTCCGATGTCTGAGGAGGAGCAGATGGAAGTAACGCGGATCTACAGCATCGCCGGAATGCTTGCCAAAGGAGAGGGTGTCCGCCGGGAGCGGCCCTTCCGTGCTCCGCATCACACGATGTCGCCGCAGGCTCTTGCAGGCGGCGGAAAACAGCCGTCCCCGGGCGAAATTACGCTGGCACACCGCGGCGTGCTCTTCCTTGATGAACTTCCGGAGATGACGCGCACAACCATTGAGATCCTGCGCCAGCCGCTCGAGGAGCACCGGATTGTGATTTCCCGTGTCAGCGGAAACTATGTGTTCCCGGCGTCATTTCTGATGGTGGCGGCAATGAACCCCTGCCCCTGCGGCTTTTACCCCGACTTATCGCGCTGTACCTGCGCACCCGGCGACATCAGCCGGTATCTCTCGAGAGTCAGCCAGCCGTTCCTCGACCGCATGGATCTCTGCGTGCAGGTGGAAGCACTTTCCTACGAGGATCTGCACGGCGAGGAGCGGTGCGAATCCTCGGCCAAGATGCGGGAAAAAGCGACGGCAGCGGCGGAAATTCAGGCGGCGCGCTACCGGCAGGAGTCGATTCATTTCAATAGCGAACTGAAAGCAGGCCAGATCGAGAAATACTGTATCCTGGAAAAAGCAGCGGAAGAGCTTTTAGAGGATGCCTTCCGCCGTCTGCGCCTCAGCGCGCGTTCCTACCACGGGATTATCCGCACCGCGCGGACAATTGCGGATCTGGACGGGGCGATCAAAATCGGCGTGCCGCATATCAGCGAGGCGATCTGCTTTCGGAGCGCCGACAAAAGTATATGGAGGATCTGACGTATGGCGATGGAAATCTTTACAGTCGGCCGCGGGCAGGAGGGCTATCCGGAGCGGCTTATGCCGTTCGCGGACATGCCGTCCCGCCTTTTCGTGCGGGGCGCGCTGCCGGCGGATGAGCAGAAAACAGCGGCGATTGTGGGCGCGCGGATATGTACGGCGTACGGAAAGAGCCAGGCGGCCTTTTTCGCGCAGGTGCTGGCGGCAAACGGCGTGGCGGTGATCAGCGGACTGGCGTGCGGAATCGACGCGGCGGCGCACGAGGGGGCACTGCGCGGAAAGGGAAAGACGTTTGCCGTGCTTGGCTGCGGCGTGGATATCTGCTATCCGAAACAGAATTACCCGCTGATGCGGCGGATGCTGGAAAACGGAGGCGGTGTCTTAAGTGAATTTCCGCCGGGCGCAGAGCCGCTTCCGTGGCATTTCCCGATCCGCAACCGCGTGATCAGTGCGCTGGCAGATGTCGTTCTGGTAATTGAGGCAAAAGAGAAGAGCGGCTCGCTCATTACGGCGGACTACGCGCTGGAACAGGGAAAAACGGTATTTGCCCTGCCCGGACGGACAACGGATGCGACAAGCCGCGGCTGCAACCGCCTGATCGCGCAGGGAGCGGAAATTGCGATTTCACCCGAAACGATTCTCGAGGAGCTGGGCGTGAAAAAGGCCGGGACAAAAAGAGCCGCACCGCGTCCGCGCTATGGAAAAGAGGCGGAAATGGTTCTGAAAACACTCGCGGCAGAACCGCAGAATCTTGCACAGCTTGCCGGCCGCACCGGAATCCCGCTGCAGGAGCTGACCGGCATTCTGCTGGCACTCGAAATTGACGGCGTTATTGCGGAAAATCCGCCGGGCGTGTACATGGCGTTATCGTAAAAGGGACGAGGAAAAGAAAGGTTTTGTGATATTCCGCCCGGTGCACAATTATAATAGAAGAAAAAGAAAAAAGGGGGCTCTTCTGCGCCGCGTGCATGTCTGAAAAAGGAAAAAGAAAAGAAAAAAATCAGGAAAAATCGTTAAAAAATAGAAAAAATCCTGTTATTTTGTCGGGAAACATCGAAAAATGGTACATTTTAAAAATGGAAAACACTTGCAAGAAAAAACTTTTTGGTGTATAGTCAGTGGAAGTTACGACTAATTTAGGAATTATTCTGGAATTTGTAATGATGCAGAACTATGCGATATGAAAAATGCAATATAGATCTGGACAGTTATAAAAATATGTATTCAGGAGGCATCAGAGGTGGCAAAATATCTTGTAATAGTGGAATCACCGGCAAAAGTCAAGACGGTGAAAAAGTATCTCGGGGCAAATTACGAAGTTGCAGCATCTATGGGCCATGTACGCGATCTGCCGAAAAGCCGGCTTGGAATTGATGTAGAACATGACTTTGAACCAAAATATATCACCATCCGCGGAAAAGGAGAGCTTCTGGCATCTCTTCGAAAAGCCGCAAAAAAAGCAGATAAAGTTTATCTCGCAACTGACCCTGACCGCGAGGGAGAGGCAATTTCCTGGCATCTGTCGATTGCGCTGAATCTCGATGAGAACAAGATGCGCCGCATCACCTTTAACGAGATCACAAAATCAGCAGTCAAAGCGTCGATCAAACAGGCACGCGACATCGATATGAACCTGGTGGACGAGCAGCAGGCGCGCCGCTGCCTCGACCGTATGGTAGGTTATGAAATCAGCCCATTGTTATGGAAGAAAATCAAACGCGGACTTTCCGCCGGCCGTGTGCAGTCCGTTGCACTGCGCATCATCGGCGACCGCGAGGATGAGATCAATGCATTCATTCCGAAAGAATACTGGACACTGGAAGCAGATCTGAAAATTCCGGGCGAGAAGAAACCGCTCGTCGCAAAATTCCACGGCAAAGGCAGTGAAAAGATGGCGGTCGAGACGAAAGAGCAGCTCGATGAAATCTTAAAGGGACTGGAAAATGAGACCTTTACCGTATCCGAAGTGAAAAAAGGAGAGCGTTCCAAGAAAGCGCCGCTTCCGTTCACCACGAGTACCCTGCAGCAGGAAGCATCGAAGGTGCTGAACTTCTCCACGCAGAAGACGATGCGTCTGGCGCAGCAGCTCTACGAGGGCGTGGAAGTAAAGGGAAAGGGAACGATCGCTCTGATTTCCTATCTGCGTACCGATTCTACACGAATCAGCGAGGAGGCCGATGCGGCAGCACGTTCCTTTATCCAGGAGCAGTACGGCACAAAATATACCGCAAGCGGGGACACGACGGAGAATAAAAACAGCAAGGCACAGGATGCGCACGAGGCCATCCGTCCGACCGATGTGACGAATACACCGGTAATGGTAAAAGAATCCCTGCCAAGAGATCTGTTCCGCCTGTATCAGCTGATCTGGAAACGCTTTGTGGCAAGCCGCATGCAGCCGGCCGTCTATGAGACAATTTCCGCACGGATCAATGCAGGAGAGCATCTCTTTACAGCAGCTTCCTCCCGTCTGGCATTTGATGGTTTCATGTCCGTTTACACCGATCCGGATGAGGAAAAGAAAGAGAAAAACGCCGCTGTCCGGAGCCTGGAGGCAGGAACGGAGCTGGCACTGGAAAAGATGGATCCGCAGCAGCACTTCACACAGCCGCCGGCACACTACACCGAGGCTTCCCTTGTCAAAACACTCGAGGAACTCGGCATCGGCCGTCCAAGTACGTACGCGCCGACCATCACAACGATCATCAACCGCCGTTACGTGGCAAAGGAGAACAAGAACCTTTACATGACAGAGCTCGGCGAGGTGGTCAACAACATGATGAAAGAGGCATTCCCGAGCATCGTGGATGTCAACTTTACGGCAACGATGGAAGCTCTGCTCGACAGGGTTGGAGATGGAAGTGTTCCGTGGAAGACAGTAGTCGAGAACTTCTGGCCGGATCTCTATGAGGCGGTCACAGAGGCAGAAAAGAACCTCGAAGAAGTTAAGGTAGAGGATGAGGTGACAGATGTCATCTGCGAGAACTGCGGCCGCAACATGGTGGTCAAATACGGCCCGCACGGAAAATTCCTCGCCTGCCCGGGATTCCCGGACTGCAAGAACACGAAGCCGTATCTGGAAAAGATCGGTGTTCCGTGTCCGAAGTGCGGAAAAGAAGTGATCCTGCGCAAGACGAAAAAAGGACGGAAATATTATGGATGCGAAAACAATCCGGAATGCGATTTCATGTCCTGGCAGAAACCGTCTGCCAAGAAATGCCCGCAGTGCGGCGGCTATATGCTGGAAAAAGGCAATAAGCTGGTCTGCGCGGACGAGCAGTGCGGCTATGTAGAAGCACGCGAAAAGAAAGACGAAGACTGAGAATGACAAAGCGGTCTGTACTGGTGAAAAACTGGTGCAGGCCGTTTTTTTGCTTATCGCGGCGGAAAAACAGGAAGATCAGAAAAAATTTAGCATGAATTTTTATAAAATTTATAGTTTTCTGAAAAATATATTGATTTCCGGAAAACTACATGATAGAATGAGCTTAGTTTTAAGGGTTGTCTGAAAAAGGCATCAGTGTGCATTTTTTTCGGCGGATACGCCCAAAAATGCAGAAAATAAAGAAAGGAGAAGAACATGAGCGTACAACTGCTGGATAAAACCAGAAAAATCAACAAACTGCTTCATAACAATCACTCCACGAAGGTCGTGTTCAACGATATCTGTGAAGTCCTGATGGAAACGTTAAGTTCCAATATCCTGGTGATCAGTAAAAAAGGAAAAGTGCTTGGCGGAAGCAAATGTGAAGGTGTGCCTTACATTACCGAATTGATCGAGAGAGAGATCGGAAAGCATGTAGATGATATGCTGAATGAGCGCCTGCTTAGTATCTTATCAACAAAAGAAAATGTAAATCTTCAGACACTTGGATTTTCCGAAGAAACTGTCAAAGGTTACCAAGCGATCATTACACCTATTGACATTGCCGGAGAACGACTTGGAACACTTTTTATTTATAAAAAAGATAAGGTGTATGAAATTGACGACATTATTCTGAGCGAATATGGAACGACGGTCGTTGGCCTTGAGATGTTAAGATCCGTGAATGAAGAAAGTGCAGAAGAGACCAGAAAAGAGCATATTGTACAGTCTGCGA
>OHGZ01001010.1_pt1 | contig 15427 bp, 15 predicted proteins | sample 1567851 | NCBI WGS metagenome assembly OHGZ01 (sample SAMEA3879563, study PRJEB24766) | human gut metagenome | biome: human-associated habitat; feature: feces | place: USA | collected 1985/1987 | reverse complement strand
TGACCAATAAAAATCTGATCCACAATATTGTAGATTGAGCCGACAAGAGACGCCACAATACTGGGAACAGCAAAATTTTTCAACAGCTTTGAAATTTTTTCATAGCCCAGAGGATTTTCAGTCATTGAACTCCTCCCCCTTTCTCTCTATATGGAGTTCCGATGTGATATTTCTGCCCGCCTGTATTAAGAAATCCATAAAAAGGTTCTGCTCGGATTCGCTCATACCCTGCAATAAAAGAGCTTCTGTCTTTTCGCATATCATCTGTATCTCGTCAACAATAGACAATGCTCTTTCTGTAGGATACAATTTACATGTCCGCTTATCCTTATCATTGGGAGAACGTGTAATCATTCCCTGCTTTTCCAATGTCGCAACCGTCCGTACAATATTGCTTGGATGAACATAGAACATATTCAACAAAGAATCTTGTAGAATACCGGGCGAACGACAGATTTTGATTAAGAACATATATTGACTGTTGTTGATTCCATAGGGGGCAAGTTGCTTGTCCAAATAGATTTTGTAAAATCGGTCTGTTACTGAAAGCCATTTTAATAGTTTCATAGATATATTCCTCCTAACCACCAGTATTATAACACAATATGCGTGCGCACGCAAGTACTTTCAACATTATATCTGCCGCTTTGTCCTCCTAAACACAAATCAATTCTACTCAGTGATTATCGGAAACGTGTACGGCGTATGCTGCCCAGTGAACATCTCCACGGGACACATCGAATTTTCACGGCTTCGCAAAACGAAAAGTGTCACCTTATGAACAGTCCCTTGCCGAGAGAAAAATAAATCGCTGGAAACGGGAACGCCCCCGGCACTGTGCGTCTGGCACAGTGTCGGGGGCGTTTTTCCGTGTCTTAGTTATGAGCCAGTTCATTAAGGAGCTGCTTTCGATAGTCCACATCCAGTTCCAGCAATAGAGCGAGAATAAGTGTCGATTTCGGCACTTGTTTGAATGCCCGGAAAACGAACCAAAAGCCTCTGTCGATGCCCAATTTGGGTATTGGCAGAGGCTCTTTTTTATGTTTTTGAAGTAATCTGATATTTTGAATAACGACCATGAGTCACAATTTTCAAATCACAGCTTGCAGCCAGTTTTTTCAATAAATAGCCAGCTTGATTTGCAGATATTCTTAGCTTCTCCATTACATCCTTCTTTGTGATATACTCATTCTCCATCGCTATTTTAAGGACAAGTGAAGTCTGGCTGTTTGTCATCTTGTCGAAGCAAGCAAGCATAAAATGAGCCAATTCCTCAATCACAGGAATGGTAACAGAGTTCCCAAATTGCTTGTATTTTTGACCATCTGTCATTCCTTCTGGAAAACTAAAAGTATCAACGCCGTCTTTCATGAAGGCATACCCGATAAATCCTTGTAGCCGCCCCCATTCGGTAGGAGTCATAACACGAATCCCCTCATGGTTTAACTCGGTTTTTTTAGAAGGAATCATTGTTCCTCCAACGCCTTCTTTCGGTTGGTAGATCAGATTTCGTTCCTTACCAGAACCTCCGGTAGCAAGGATCGTATTAGCGACGGGATGTTCCTCATCCTTTGTATTGACAACGCAATAACCAAACCCGTATCCTTTTTGAGATTGTCTTTCCTTGTGTCTCTTCAAAGTTTCCCAGTAGCCGGATGCCATGTAGTAGTGGATATCAACATCTGGCTCTAAGATTTGATGAACATCTTCGAATATGGTTTTGCTCCCAGATGTTGGAAGCCCCTCGGTTAATACCTTTACAGCCTCACCGTAGCGTTTTTTACTGAAAGCCATTATGAAAACACGAGGACGATTCTGAGGAACACCAAAATAACGAGAGTTTCTGATAAATGACTTGGGCGTATAAACATAGTTCCCGTCATCATCAAGCGTAACGCCAATTACTCTGTACTCAAGTTCATCTTCAAGAGTTTCGATAATGGTGCGAATTGTCTGTCCTTTGTCATGCGATACAAGGTTCTCAACATTTTCCAAAAGAATCGCTCTCGGATTAGTGCGTGAGATTATATCAGCAATATCAAAGAAGATGGTTCCGCGAGTCTTATCTCTAAAGCCCAACTGCTTGCCGACTCTGCTGAAAGTTTGGCATGGAAATCCTGCCAAAAGAACATCATAGTCAGTTTGAGCAACTTTGTCTTTGAACTCGTCGGAAGTCAAATCATTTAATGGATTTTCTCCATACAAATGCTCATATGTTTTTGCTGCGCTTGGATCGATTTCGGCTGAAAGGACATTTTCGAATTTTCCTGTCAACTCAAAACCACGACGAATACCGCCAATGCCAGCGCATAAGTCTATAGTCTTGTATATCATGTTTCATCGCTCACTTGTCTAATTATTAAGTTGATAGCATCCAAACCATCAAGAGAAACGGTGTAAGTGATGCTCCGAACACCTTTAGGCAAATGCCCGCCAACAAATGATTCATCTTTGATGGCAGGAAACGAATCGTCCACTTTATACTCCAACATTGCGTGTAGTATATATTGCCTATTTCTCGCGGATTTGCCTTTTTCAAATCCAAGGGATTCCAGTTTATCGTTTAGTGCTACGGTGCTATAACCTAAGCTGGCTAAATCGCTGACCAAACTATTGATACTATCTCCTGATTGAGCAGCTTCAAACTGGCAGAGAACCAAAAATAAAGGAAATCCGTTTGGGGGATCAAGTTGAAAATGATTACTTAATGTAATTTCTCGTTTGTTCCTTGCAGTCGTGGATTTAACTTCATAAAATTTCCCGTCACAATCTATGTCGTATGTAGCTCCTGCCGGTCCGTTCCATTCTGCGTGTTCGCCATGTGTTGCAAGGTATCGAAGCGTAAGCAGTTCTCCGAGCAAATCATATACTCGTTCATCCACATTTCTGTTTCCGAGAAGCTCTTTCCATTGCATCCACCATGTTGTAGGAGAAGAAAGAATCTCCTTTCGAAACTCGCCGTTTATTCCAGGATTAAGAAGCTCGGAGCAAAGAGAGGAAAACGGTATTTTGATATCCTCGGAGCGAGCCATAAGCAATAGCGCATAACGAGTTTTTGATCCATCGAGGGTAATTGTGTCGGTATAAAGATGCGCACCAGCAAACTTTTCCGAAACAACCATGTCTTGAGGAACAGGTAAAGCTACACCATATGAATTTCCTGTCTTGATAGTCCAGCCCTCATATCCGCAGTTAGTGATGCTCCGAATGACCGAAGCATAACCGGTTGCAGTAGCAGCCCATCCGTCCCTGATTTCCTTAGCCAGCATTCTCCTCACCTCCTACAATGTTGAGCTGAGCAAATAACTGTTCGACATAACCGGGTTCTGCGTTCTGAGTAAGTGCTGGCTCAACCGTTGTACAATTCACTCGATTTTGAGTAGCAATCTTGTTGAAAAGATTACTGGACTTTTTTTCTACGCCAGAATAGGCTTTAATTAACTCTCTATAGAGATTCAAACGATAACCTTTTCCGGTTCGTTCAATAAAGTCGCTGATAGTATCCGTTCCGAGGTCTTTAAGGACTTCTCTTGTTGCTTTCTCAGACCCTTGCCATGATAGATGAATGTACCACCATAGTGTTTTAAGCCATATGCGACGCGTGTGGGCATAGAATCGTTTGGGATTTATCTTATGGCCCTCTTCCACATCTTTTTTGCTTGGAGGATATCGCAAATGCGTAATATCCGGGAAGACAACACATGATAGATAACGCCAAACATCATCATCGTTTGCCAGTACATTAGTAAATCCGTTTGCGACTGAAAGCTCGTTATAAAGGCACAATCCGATATTAACATCTATAGCATATCCACCATTAGGTTTTGATTCCTGATAAACAGCTATAACCTTGCGTCTTAAGTCGGAATATGCAGGATCAAAATCGTCCACACTGTATTTTTGCCATTTTGCTTCAAGATCAAGGAATGCAGCTTCTGGCAGGGCATCAATATCATCAGCAAAGTTTTTGGCTTGCGCTTTAGTCAGCTTCTTGTAATTCATTCTGATTGCCCTCCTTTCAACATTCTCTCGATATTGATGCGAATAGTCTTTTGAAGCAAATCAATGCTTTCCGGTTTCAATGCAGGATCACAGCTTGTGTAGAAGTAATACATAGCCTGTGAAATGCTTCCTACCTCCAAATTGTTTCCATCTAAAGTAGGTACGAGATATCCCATTTCTTCAATCTTCTTGATAATCATAAGATACGCGGTAGAAACGATTTCTACAAGAATATCTACATTTTTGATTGTGTCGCCCACTTTCGGACAGAAGGAATAGTGCGAGTTTAGATACAAGCACACATAATCCTCGTTGAAGGGGTCTTGTGTGGGATCATCCCATTGATTAAGTTCCAGCCACCAAAGCGGCATGTTGGGATCTTTGACTTCCTTGATTGGGAAATCCATGTAGAGGCTGTCAAAGTCTAATGCAATGCTGTCAATAGTGCCAATAGTAACACCGGCTTCATTGATCAGATGTTCTTCTCCGGGATGTACATTTTCGGCTTCTTTCTGAACGTATAGAACTGTATCGAGTACAAGGTCACCCTTGATTTCTCCCGGCAAAAACTCGTGTTTGAAATTACAGACTAGACTTTCTCCTTTGTTCACTATGGATTCGGGCTTGATATAACCCATTTGGGTAAGAGTCTTGTTATTCCAAATTATGCAGATTCCCAAAGATGCCTCACTACAAAGCAGTCCATTTTTTCCATACAGATATGACGGCGATTCGATCGTGATTTGTCTACATATCCTTAGACCATCATTTTCGATTTTCCACGATTCAAGACTATCTTCCAATTTTACTGTGTTCTTTCCTCGTGGGCGTAGACTTCTGTATGATCCTTCGATGAGGTAACTGAAATCGTATTTGTCGCAGACACAGCCGCACTTATCGAGCAGTTCTTCTGTTAATGTGGGGTAAAACGACAAGCTGTCCATTTCAGATCGCCTCAATTCTTTGTGATTTTTTTGGTCTCTTTTATTGAGCAACGGTATTTTCTGTTAGCGGTTTTGATTACCAACTTACCGCTGACAATAGCATTAGTAATCGTGTTTTCGATTTCGAAACCGCACACGCCTTCGTTCTCATCACTTGCAACGATGCGTACTCTTGTAAAATCAGATTTTGCTTCTCTGTGATCCGTATCACAATCAGCATCCAGTAGAAGTTCCTTGCCAGAGTTTTGCGCAAGCGTTTTGCACTCCCATATAGCTTCTACAGTAATCGGGAAGTCTGTTCCGATGTTCTGTTGCCAAGCACTTGAATCCATCAATCCAGTCTCTGATTCAACAAAAATACCGATTAACGCTTTTTTCTTTGCGTTTGAGAACTTGACGGAAAAATCAATAATTATGGAGTCGTCAACATATGTTTTATTGCCGAGTATAAACTCCAAGTTGTCCAGAGCACCACCTCCGGAACCGCCACCCCCTGAGCCGCCGCCTTTTGGCTTTTTGCCAAAGTTTGCGGTTGGGAGTAATCTCTTACCGAGTTTGCCGGAGAGCTTGCTGGTAGTTCCCTCTACCGGACCTTCGCTGCTACCTTTGAGTGCTGCATTTACTTTAATACTCACCTGATTCTTAATATTGGAGATCAGGGTGAAAGAAGAAGGATCTGTCCAATCCATGTGATCAGACTTCTCACTTTTTCTTAAATATTCACCAAATGGTTTACCAGCGAAATCTCCTGCGGATGGTTCATTTTTAAGAGTAATCTGACAGTTGGGAACAAAGAAAACCAAAATGTACTCATCGTCGTTTTCCGGCTTGATTAGTCCCTTTGCCCAGTTGCCATCAATCTTGTAGTCAAGAATCATGCCTGGAGTTCGAGCGAACATTACAATGGGATCGTTCAAGGAAGTTTTATTAAATAACCTAAGATAAGTATATGGTTTTATTGACGCTCCGCTTATTCCCATTTCATCCTTTGTGACACGGACGTACGCTGCGTGTCCAGCTTTACCGCCGACAAGTTTCTGCGACGGAATTGCTACGGATTTTATGAATGGGAATATCTTCGATTTATACATATTCCCATTATCATGATTCGCGCTTAAAGCAGTAGTGTATAGTTCCTGAATCAGTCTGAATAATGGACGCATATTCGAATCGGTAATTGGTTTTCCGTTTACACGAATAGCAAGCCACTTCTGCGTCGAGTAGTCCTTAATGGCTTTGTTATAGACTCTTGGTGCATACCATTTCTGGACTGCAAGCTCTATATACTGAGCAATATCGTCCTTGAAGGTACACATAGCAATTTCTTCTGCTGTGACTCCACAATTATCCGGGAAAATACCATGCAGCAAGCGTTCTTTATCAATGTACGGAATGATAATCGAAGTGCCTGTTTGTGTTGGCGAGAACTTTTTTACAGAAAAAACATCCAAAACCTTTTGAATTTCTGTTTCATCGGTAAGGGGTAATAGTTCCTCATCCGATCCCGGCAGCTTTTTACCCCACCAAGCTCGACCAACAGCATTTTCAATTACTTCTTTCAGAATGGCATCTTCATCAGTTTCGTTTTCAATGAGAGATATGATCAAACGCGATTTCATTACATCGTCTTCTTTGATCTGCGTGTAAAAAATAACTAAGCCGATGCCAACACGATAATAAACGCTCTTTCCGTAACCCCAGCTGCCACCTGCTTCACCGGCACTTGAGTTTGTCTGTTCCTTACCTGTGTCAAAGACCAACTTGAAATAATTCCCGTGATCATTGGGATCTAAATCTTTTTGAAGAATAGGTCCGGTCAAACCAGAAGTTTTATAATCTCTGATCTCGAGATAATCTGCGGTAGCAGTAGCATAGCGTCGATTTAGAATATGTCCAATATCCGGAAGCAACGCATTAAACGCTTCGGATGAGAAACTTCCTTGTGTGAAATTGATGTTGCAGGAGTCCTCCGGCTGATTGATAGCAGCATCTGAACTATTCTGAATTGCTTCACGCACAAGCAAATCAAGCTCTGGAATATTATCATTCTGAAGAGCTTTCAGCGCGCCACTTCCGTATGACACACCTATTTTCATCGGCAGTATAAGGCTTTGAAACATGGGCAGCCTCCTTAATACTTATATCATTATTCGCAAAGACTTCGCGTGTGTTTCTCCGATACTGTCACCGGAGACGATAATGCTGATACCGATAATGTCATCTATCGCATTCATCTTCAAACGATTCTTTGTCTTAGGTTCGCCTCCGTCTTTCTTGATCCGGTAGATCAGGAGAAGGGGCTTGTCTTGAAGGCCAAAGTCACAACGCTTTGAGATTATATTCTTACCATTCTTGCGTGTTTTTTTGAATTCTTCCAACTGTTCTGGCGTAAGTTCACTTTCATTCACATCACACACAGCGTCTCGACCGGAACGCAAAGAGCCTATGTCAATGTGTTCTTCACTCTCAACTTTCTTTCGTGTACGCTCAATCATACCCACATATAATCCGTCACCCACAGACCAGAGATTGTCCTGATTGTCTCCGTCGATTACAGCAACATTCCATTTGGTGAACTTACCTTCGCTGTTCATCTGCGACATCCAGTCAAAGAAATAACGAAGATTGTTTTTTAGGGATGTAGAGTAGTCTGAGATTTCGAAAGCAGACAAATAGCGGCTAAGCACATCTTCATAGGAGATGCTATCCCAGACAAAAGCCTTAGCAGCAGTCGAGGATCTAGGTTGTTTCATCGCATTGAGGAATGCAATAAACTGGTCAGTTAGTGCAAGGTTGTGAATTAGACTGTCATCGTTAGTGAAATCGGTTGTCTCATAGCTATCACCACAGAAATCAAAATCCGCGTATTCAGCCATTTGAGATTTCTTTTTCGCTGTAATCCTGAACTTTGCGATTTCGGGAGTATTTCTTATTCTAGGCCCAAACTTGGAAGGAGAGATGCCTCGTTCCATAAACATCTCAACCTCATGCTTTAGATCCATGTCGATCTTGGCAAGTGCCTTGAATTTTCTCAGTGCATCGTCGGTAATCCAAATTCTCTGAAGGAGTTCGTAGCCTTTGCGATAGCCAAACCATCGAGCCATCTGCATCAATGTGTCAGCTTGATTCGATGTGCGGGAGAAAAATGTACATACCAAACCATCAATAGTAAGCCCCCGAGAGAGTGTATTGCCTCCAATTACCAAAAACGCCGGAGCCTTTTCCATTGATTTGAGTTGCTCGTCGGTAGGATAGACGATACGAAGATATGTACCTTCTTCGGCTTCCCTGTTTGCGGAGCAGTTATCCACACAAAGGTGCAGTCCGCTGGTATATTCAAGTGATTTATCTTCACCCAAAAGAATGTTTGTAATGCCAGACAAGAGATCATTCAACTCACCAAGAAGTTCCTCAAAAGTAGGCATATCATCACGGACCGAAGACAAGAGACCGTAGTCTGGATTTGCTTCTTGTAAATCTGCTTTGGTGATTGTGTGCGCTTCTTTGGTATAAACCTCACGACAATAGTCAATTACCTTTGATTTGTCAGCAAGCCAATTTTGTATTTCATCATAAATTGCAAAATGCTCTTTTTGAATTGATGATGTGTGTACAAGCATACTGATGCTCTTTTTGTGACCTCGCACTCTAAGTACGGAAGTAGCGCAAAGGAACCAACTGATTGCTTGCTTCATGCTGTCAGGCAATCCCGTTTTCTTTTTCTTCTGGATCTCCTTAAGAAGTTTGTTCTCCGAGGAGTTAACTTCACGCAAAATAGGAAAACCGGGGCATTCCTGCTCATTGTTTCCAAAGATAACTTTTGCACCAAAATACTCGGTTGCTTCCGGAAGCGTGCAGATAAAATCCTTGGGATATAGGGATTCTACACTCGATTCATTCAAAACATTTGCATACGGTGTTGCTGTGAAACTTATGTAGTTTATAGCTTGAACACGGACTTCGGGGATAACGCCATCGCTTTTTTTGCCGTTCACGAGATTGCAAATAAGTTGATTGATAGCACAGCGTTCCTGTTCTTCTTCCTGAGTAATTTCAGCAGTATTTATACTCGCTTGATCTGCCTCATCATCTATTACAAGGATGCGCAGCTTGCTCGTTCTATTCGGATCATCATAAAGCCAGTCAATCAATTTTTCGAGGCGCTTGCGATTTTTTAAGCATACCGTCACATATCTCTGAGAATAGTTTTTGCTTCCGGTTAAGGGATTGAGTTTTAATTCCTCTGCACCAAATTGCTTATCTTCTCCTGTAAAATCCAGTATACGCCACAGAATACCTTCGCTGTTGCGAAGGTCTTTTTTGAAGCGATCTCTGGTCTGCTTTCGAAGGTTATCAATCGTGCCAGACAGGATAATAAAGAAGTTCCAATCGTAATCAGCAGCCATGCTGACAAGTCCTTCCATATTGGCTGTCTTACCTGACTGAACACTACCAGTTACAAGTCCTTTAATTGCACCAGTCTTTCGAGTATCGCTGCTCAAATGATTCAAAATCCATGTACAGCTCTTTTGAATGTTGCTGACGGATACTTCACTCATTGTAGTCTTTAGATAAGCCTTATACTGTTCCCACGATGAAGTAATGCCATATGGGACGGGATAATGATTTCTAGTTATTCCGTTGTCAATAGCAATAACCGGCTCACCCTCTGCCATGGTAACGGTAATATGTGTGGTCTTATAGTCCGCAACAAATGCTTCCCAAGCATCAAGAGTTAAATCTTCCGGCCACATAAATTCATCAATCAGGTCGGCAAGTTTACTTTCTTTTTCCTCAGAGGAAACACAGAGAGTGAGTATGTCATCCCAGCTTTTACCAGCATTCAACGCATCAGCAATCCATTCCTTACACGGCTGAAATATTGCACTGTCGTAGTCAAACATCGTAGTTACCTCTCCTTAAGCGCTTCCACTACCTTATCGGCACAAGCTGCACAGTTCTTCTTTATTTCCTTACCCCAAAAACGCATCACGAGCCATCCTTGTTCCTCAAGAGCCTGTGTTACTTCCTTGTCTCTTTCGATTGTGCGCTCGATTTTGGGTATCCAAAATTCCTGCCGCGATTTGATCTCATGCTTTTTTGTTTCCCAATCAAATCCATGCCAAAACTCGCTGTCACAAAATATGGCAATCTTTTTTCCAATGAAAACAATATCAGGTTTTCCGATCAAGCCTCGGTAATTTTTTCGGTATCTTAGCCCACGATTCCATAACTCTTTTCGCAGCAACAATTCTATTTCGGAATCCTTGTTGTGGACAGCTTTCATATTTTTGCTTATCTGTTCTTTTGTTTTCGTACTCATAATTGTTCTCCGAATTTAATGGCAAACAAGCAAGTTCTCATTTAACAACGAACAGCTTGGCAAATATCTCCGATGTCACAATCCAGATAATCGCAAATGCGCAGCAGAACAGACAGCGCAACATCCTCACCCTTGTTGAGCTTACTCATTGTACCGGCAGAAATGCCGACATCCGTGCGCAGTTGAACCTTGGTTATATCTCTTTGAATGAGCATAACCCAGAGCTTTTTGTAACTAATCTTCATGACAGCACTCCTTGTTTTTTTCAAAAGCCTCGCAAATAAAATTGCGCATGAACTATTTTAGCATAAAAGGTCGATTATTTCAACAGATTGGCACCATTATTCACAGAAAAGTTCCAAGAACTCGACTTGTAATATTTTCGGCTTCTCTCGTTTAACAATACTTCATACTCAAGAAAATGCTCACCGAAATCTTGATAAAATCGGTGAGCATTGCTCCTTATTCAAGCTGATTATTCTTTTCTTTGCTGTGTTCTGGATAGGGAGTAGGCTTGAGAAATGCGTCCACATTTGCCTTCATGGTGTCGATGATCCGCACCTCCTTTTTGAGCTTTGCTCTCTCATCATAGAGCCTCTGCTGCTCTTCGAGAAGACGCTGCTGTTCGGATTGAAGGGACTTCAAGCTCGGCAGTTTCTCGTCACCATGCATGGCAAGCAGCGTACTCTTTGCCGCCTCGAAAATCACAAGCTCAGCTTCGTGCTTTGCGCGGAAAGAGGACTTGTCATTCTCCTTCGTGTAGGAATCCCAGACTGGCTTGAGCTTCCGATAGTTTCCAATATTCTTGATGAGCGGCTGCACCGTCCGCAGACGTGCTTCGACCGCTTTCAGTTCCTTGCTGGTGCGGTCATAGGAGCTGTGAACGTCCTCGACCTTCCTTTCAAGATCGGCGTATTGGAGCAAGTTGTTTTCCGCGAGATAGTTAAGCGTCCGCGCCGCTTCCTTGAGGATTGTGAGCTTAGCTTTATACTCATAACCCCTGCTGTCGATGAGCCTGATCCGCTCCTGAATATCTCCGATGAGAGAGATGCCCTTCGGCGAGGTCTGCTTCTGGCTTCTTCGAGGCGTCCGTCCGGCAATCCGCTCCTTGATGCGTTCCTCGGTGTAGTTCTCTCCGATGGTCTTAGAGCGGGTAAATCGCTCCTGACCTTCAGCGCAAAAGGAGATATATTTGCCGGTCTTGATTTCATATCCGGCTTCCTGCATAAGCCGCAGAAAATCATCGTAATCCTTCGCCGTGATGACAAGCCGGTCGATGGTCTGCTTGAGTTTCTGCTTCCAGCTTGTGCCGTGCGTGGTTTCGGTGTATTCCTTATAGCCCATGCCCTTGTTCTGAGAGGGAGGGATAACAGAGAGACCGTTTTCCCTACAGAGCCGGTCGCTGACCTCACGCATATCATAGTAAATCCGCTTGTAGCTCTTGTATGCGTGGTAGTCCACAAAGTCAACCGCATTGAAAATCAGATGGTTATGAACATGGTCTTTGTCAATGTGAGTGGTCAGCACATACTCATATTTTCCTCCGAGGATTTCATCTGCAAACTGCTTGCCAATCTCGTGGGCAAGCTCCGGCGTGACCTCTCCAATTTCAAAGGACTGGATCACATGACGGGCTATGATCCTGACCGGATTCATCCCTTTTTGCTCGGCTATTTTCCGCGTCCATTCAAATTCCCGCGCTGCGGTCTCGCTGGCACAGCCGTAGGACGAGACCAGCAGCTTCTCATCGGTCTTTTCGGGATTCAGAATGTACGCGATTGCCTTGCTCAAAGTTCCTCGGATTGCTTTGATTTTAGTAACTGCCATACCGCGTCCATCTTTTCTTTCAGCTCGTCAATATCGTCCTGATAGAATCGTCCCGTCGAGTTGATCCTGCGGCAGACGGTATTGATGTTCACGCCGATCTTGTTGATTTCGGCGGCGAGCTTTTTCTGCTCCGTGTAGTCCACAACGATGATGTAGCCGTCGATCAGCATCTTCCTTGCATACGCACCGAAGTTCTCCGTGCCGATCATCTCCATCTTCTTTGCAATCGTCCGTTCTTCCTGTGGTGTCAGCCAAATCTTCTTCTGAATGTCTCGTGTTCTTCGTACCATGCTGCGCCCTCCGTCGTAAAGATTAGAAGGGTTTGGGACTATCCCAACAAGCAAAAATCTGATGTTAAGGGCAGGGTCTCCTTAACTGATTTTTCTCCGGTGGGTACTCACCGGATTTGCTTGCTAATCTCCCAAAATCGTATTCCCCGAAGATTCCTCCGTGAAATGTCCCTTCACTTTACAACGGACACAATAAGAGAGTTTGTTGAGTACCGGATTTCAAAAAAGTCAAAAAATCATTGGATCTCCCATGTGAAAGCCACGGTGTCCGACACGTCAATATCGTCCGGCTCGATTTCGGGTGCGGCGCACTTGCTCATCGCCATAAGAGGCTGAATACAGTCTTCGACCTCATAGCTTGTTCTGGAATACACATTGAGTTCGCCCCAGTTGTAGTCGATATTGAGTAGCTGCCCAAGCGTACCGCCTGATGCTTTGCAAAGAATCTCCGCCTTCGCTCTGGCATTCTCCGTCGCGCTGATCAGCAGCTTTTCGCTGACCGCTGATGGGTTTCTTACAGTGAATGCAATACTGAGTTCCGGCTTTGCACCGCAATCCGCAACCGCAGAAATGACCTTTGCAAGCTGTTTGCTGTCAAAGTCAAAGGCAAGTTTTAGGCGGTAGGTGCAAGCATATCCTGCAAACTCCCGCTTGTAATTTCCTTGCCGATCCTTGACGTTCTCGTACCTTGTCTGAACATCAAAGCTCGTGGTTTTCAAGTCTTCCTTGTGATACCCAACGCGGACTGTGGCACCTTGCAGTCTTTCGATTCTCTCGGCAGCTTCCGACATTGCGCGGTCATAGGTTTCAGATAAGGCTTCAATGTTCAGGGATAGGATGATGTAATCCGGTCTGGCGGAGACACTGCCCGTCCCTTTTACAGTGATTGTTCTCATTGCTTTCTCCCGACCTTTCTGGAATTGAAGTCCTCATCAATACGATTTTTCCAATTCGTGCCCAGCGGTACGCTGCAACGGACAGCGGAAACCGCTTCACTCAGAACTTCATAGTTGAGCTGCGTTCCCTCGTGGTCAGAGTGGTAGTTGACCGCTCGGTCTGCTCCAATCCCAAAATGCTTTGCCGTCTCAACGGCGTCAATGTTTGCACCGAGAAATAGAAACTCCCAGCCGTACTTTTCCTTCTGTCGCTCAATCATCTTCTTGACCTTCTCGCTGTCATAACGGCGGCTTGCATTCTCCATGCCATCCGTCGTGATAACAAACAGTGTGTGTTCAGGTACATCCTCTTTTCTTGCGTACTTATGGACATTCCCAATGTGATGAATTGCTCCGCCGATAGCATCCAGAAGCGCGGTGCAGCCGCGAACGGAATAGTCCTTGTCGGTCATCGGCTCGACCTTTTGAACCGGTACACGGTCATGAATTACTTCGCTCACGTTGTCAAAGAGGACGGTAGAGATCAATGCCTCGCCATTCTCCTTTTTTTGCTTTTCAATCATGGAGTTGAAGCCTCCGATGGTGTCTGCTTCCAGTCCGCTCATAGAGCCGCTGCGATCAAGGATGAATACGATCTCCGTCAAGTTCTTTCTCATGTTCAGTACCTCCGTATATAAAAAATATGACTGCTTGGTGTCTCACCTTACAGTCATATTGTACTTCGGTATTCACTTCATTTGGTCGCATGGCAAGCGACATTATTCCAGCGATGAGAACAGCTCTCCGTCAATGCTTAGAACGTCATCCATTGGAATCTTCGTGCCGTCCTGCATGGTGATTCGCCGCTCAAAATCATCCACCTTTTTGACTGTGCCGGTTGCTGTTAGGTATTTTCCGCCAGCCTTCCGCTCATCTGGCTGGAAGTAGGTAATGGTGACCTCCGGCGCGTCATCAAAAGCATCCATGAGAAGCTGATACTTCATGTCCAATGCAGTCAGAGCTTCCTCGTCAAGCTCGATCCTTTCGGCAGTCAGACGCCTGGTTTCTTTGATGGCAGAATCATAGCCAGTGAGGGCGGCGAAGGGGGCAAACTGCGCTGCACGATCCGACATTGGCATCTGCGGTCGCGTCTTGGAGACGTGGTGTTGAAGGTTCATGATTGTATTGTATTTTTCTAAAGACCGCATCCTTACTTCCTTTCATTGCAGGTTAATTGTATGGTTCTATTCTTCCTGAGCTTCCGTCACTTTGATAAACGAAGTGTGATTCATAAAGGCTACTGGTCCATCTTCTGGGTTAGTTCTGATCACGAGGTAATATTTCCCTTCGCGTTTCACAAATGCAGCATCTTTCTCATCTTCCCGTAGCACTAACTGAGGGGCATCAGTTACGTAAACCCTATTTGCATGATGTTTATAGACGTCAAACTTCTCAGTTTTTATACAATCAAGACAGTAAAGCCAATCAATGAACAGGCTATCAAAGTCACAATACTGAAACAGCACCCGTTCTACTATCCTCTTTGTGGATGCATTAAAAACCAAATTTTTATTAAAGAACACTTGAAGCTGAAAATATTTCATTTCATGCGAGTAGTACACATCAGTTACAAGCGCTGGGATAGTCGCAGGTCCGGAGGCTTCTAATGCTGCGCTTTTTTTGTCGATTGAAAACGCCTTTGCTTTGTTCATATCTTCCGACAGAACGTGAAGGTTCTCATAGGTGCAATTTAGCCCGTTATTGTCCAAATGCTCTATGATGTTTTCCTTCCCGAGCATTTCATTCAGTTTTTCCTCTCCGTATAGAAATTGAAGCACGAACTTATGCAATGATATATTCAGCTTTGAACAATTCAAGTACGGGTGTCCACTTGATGTATAAGTCCAAGTGTATTTTTTTACTTCTTCAAGCAACCCAGGATAGTTGCTGATATATGCAACGTTTCCGCTCCACTGCTCTCTTTGCAATCTAACCTGATTTCCCTCAATTTCTATATTCATAGATTTAGGCATTATACCATTCCTCCATATCTCTAATGCTACTTACATGACTACGCTTTATGCCCGCCGATCTGCGCATTACGGTCTTTGGCGGTTGCGCCTTCTTCAAGATTCATCGCCTTGAGGATGGCGTTCTTTCCGTACT
>OHGZ01000993.1_pt1 | contig 15580 bp, 11 predicted proteins | sample 1567851 | NCBI WGS metagenome assembly OHGZ01 (sample SAMEA3879563, study PRJEB24766) | human gut metagenome | biome: human-associated habitat; feature: feces | place: USA | collected 1985/1987 | reverse complement strand
CCCGCCGGTGGGGAACGGATATCCCGGTGGAGGTGCATCTGCCGGAGGAGTTTCTGCTGGTACCGATGGACCCGCTGCTGATGGAGCAGGTGCTGACCAATCTCATGGAAAACGCCGTGCTCCACGGTAAGACCACCCGGCACATCACTGTGACCCTGTGCCGCAGCGGAGACTGGGCCCGGTTCATCGTGGAGGACGACGGACAGGGCATCGCCCCGGACCGGCTGGAGCATCTCTTTGACGGCACCCTGCAGGGTCAGCAGGGAGATCGGGGCCGCAGCATGGGCATCGGCCTGTCCGTTTGCCGGACGGTGGTGCGGGCCCATGGCGGCCGCATCAGAGGCGAAAACAGGACGGAGGGCGGCGCACGGTTCACCGTGGAGCTGCCTTTGGATAAAGAAATTCAACAGGAGGTAGACAGCTATGAAGATCAAGGATAAGGTTTTGATCGTGGAGGATGAGCAGAGCATCAGCAGCTTCATCTCTATGATCCTCACGGCCAACGGCTACGACACCATCATCGTCAACACCGGCGAGGAGGCGCTGACCATGATCTCCTCCCACTGTCCGGACCTCATCGTGCTGGATCTGGGGCTGCCGGATATGGACGGCCTGGAGGTGCTGCGCTCCGTGCGGAAGTGGTCCAGTCTGCCCATTGTGGTGGTTTCCGCCCGGAACCACGAGCGAGACAAGGTGGAGGCGCTGGACTACGGCGCCGACGACTATCTGGTCAAGCCCTTCGGCACCTCCGAGCTGCTGGCCCGCATCCGCACCGCCATCCGCCACACCCGCACCTCCCTCTCTAACCCGGAAATCGCCCAGTCCGGGCGCTTCACCACCGGCGATCTGGTCATCGACTACGACAAGCATCAGGTGCTGATCCACGGGGAAAACGCCCGGCTCACCGCCAACGAGTATCGGATCGTGTCCCTGCTGGGCAAATACGCCGGCAAGGTGCTGACCTACGACTTCATCATCAAGGAGCTGTGGGGCCCCAAGGCCAAAAACGACAACCAGATCCTGCGGGTGAATATGGCCAACATCCGCCGCAAGATCGAGGAAAATCCCGGCCAGCCCAAGTACATCTTCACGGAGGTGGGCGTGGGCTACCGGATGCGTGAGGGCGACTGAGTGCCCGGCACCGCTTGAAAAATGCTCGCTTTCCCTCTCTTTGCCGCCCCGGCTGCGTCATGCGCCGGGGCGGTGTGTTTTTGTGCTGCTTTGGCCTGCGGCGGGGGATGTTTTTGCAGTTGCTTATTTTATTGCCTCCGGCGGCATACCTTTGGGGAAGTAATCTTATTTTGTCTCCGACGGGTAACTTTCTTTCAATAGCGAAAGAAAGTCACCAAAGAACGCCAGCAGAAACCGATGGTTTCTGCACTTCCTTCTCGTTTGCAAGAGCTGTGGTCTAAGTCCCGTCGAAAAAGGGAATTGATCTGCTTCTACTCACGCTGCCGCTACCCGGTCAGTTGAAGAAGCTTACTGTTCTACCGGGGGAGTCCGTACTCCCAGCAGTAAATGAAATATTTTCTTCACCTGAGCGGGAGCGGGTCTGTTGCTGAGTCAATTCCCTTGACGGTCCCATAACAAGCAAGCCTCTTGAAGGTAAAGGAAGTCCAGAAACCATCGGTTTCTGGCGGCATTTTTTCATACTTTTTGCTGCTGTTGGCAAAAAGTGGGCCGTCGGAGACACGTTCCTTGCGTAAAGCACCGTTGTTGACAAAAAGTATGCCGCCGGAGCTGAAAGCGTGCAGGTCATCGTGGAAGCTGCGGCCTTTGCCTGCTGCACACTGTGGGCGCACAGATTTCCGTTATATCGTCTTTTATAGGAGAACAAAGAGCTGCTTCGACCAAACGGTAGATCCCTGCTCCTGCGGGGTATCATGGCTGCTCCGCCGGGCTTGGGACAGTTCTTCTCCCATGCTGTTATCGTCGTTTCGTTTATTCTGCATTATAGAACTACGTGTGGTATTTCAACATTTTGCCGGTTAAGGGCCTTAATTTTCTTTCCATTGTATACAATCCTTGCATTTTTTACCAGTCAGCGTGTAAAATATCCACCATATCGTGAATAATTCTTGTGAAAAAAACCAAAAGGCCAGTTCACAATTTGTTAAAAAGAGGGAAAAGCACGCTAAGAACTTGACAATAGTCCGTTAGGACGAGTAAGATAGGGATACCAAATTTGAGGAGGTAAATCACCTAATGGAAAAGAAAGGCACCAAGATAGCGTATTTTGTTGCGCTGGCGGTGGTCGTAGTCGCTCTGGTCATTGCCAAGGTCACCAATGATGGCTCTGGCTTTGTAGCTACCGGCTGGGCCCTGTTCCCCCCTGTTGTTGCAATCGCACTGGCCCTCATCAGCAAGGAAGTGTATTCTTCCCTGTTCCTGGGCTGCGTGGCAGCCGCCCTGCTGCTGGCCAACTTCCAGCCCTGGCAGATGGTCGTGAATTTCGTCGGCGCCGGTGAGGGCGTCGGCATGATTAACGCCATCGACATCTCCATCCTGATCTTCCTGGTCATCCTGGGCATCATGGTGGACCTGATGAACAAGGCCGGCGGTTCCGCTGCCTTCGGCCGCTGGGCCAAGAAGGCCGTGAAGACCCGCTCCGGCGCACAGCTGCTGACCATGCTGCTGGGCGTGCTGATCTTCATCGACGACTATTTCAACTGCCTGACCGTGGGCGCCGTGATGCGTCCCGTGACGGAGAGCCACAAGATCTCCCGCGCCAAGCTGGCCTACGTCATTGATGCCACTGCCGCTCCCGTCTGCATGCTGGCTCCCGTGTCCTCTTGGGCCGCTGCCGTTGCATCCTACGTGCCCGATGGCTTCCCCGGCTCCCGTATCAGCATGTTCCTGAGCCAGATCCCCTTCAACTACTACTGCATCCTGACGCTGGTGATGGTCATCGTCACCTCCCTGCTGAACATTGACTACGGTCCCATGCTGACCCATGAATACAATGCTCAGGTCAAGGATGATCTGTTCACCACCCCCGAGCGTCCCTTTGAGGGTGCCGACGACTACGAAGAGGGTGCCAAGCACTCCTCCGTGCTGGATCTGCTGCTGCCTGTTATCGTTCTGATTGCCCTGTGCATCGTTGGTCTGGTCTGGACCGGTGGTATGTGGGATACCGAGAGCGACAACTACGGCAACTTCGTCATGTCCTTCTCCGACGCCAGCGCCGGTACCGGCCTGTGCCTGGGTTCCATCATTGCACTGGTCTTTACGTTCGTGTACTACTGGCTGCGCGGCCTCATCACCTTCGAGAAGTCCATGGAGGCCATTCCCAATGGCTTCATCCAGATGATCTCCCCCATCCTGATCCTCTGCTTCGCTTGGACCCTGTGCGGCCTGTGCCGTGACAATGGTCTGCAGGTGGGTTCCTTCGTGGAGGGCGTTATGGCCAACACCGGCAGCCTTGCGAAGTTCCTGCCCGCCGTGATCTTCATCGTGGCCTGCTTCATCGGCTTCGCCACCGGTACCTCTTGGGGCACCATCGGCATCATGGTCCCGCTGGTCTGCGCCGTGTTTGACTGGGATACCCAGATGACTCTGCTGTCCGTGGGTCTGGCTGCTTCCTGCGCCGGCGGCGTGTGCGGCGACCACCTGTCCCCCATCTCCGATACCACCATCATGGCTTCTGCCGGTGCCCACTGCTTCCACCTGAACCACGTGGCCACCCAGATCCCCTACGGTATCACCGTGGCTGCCGTTTCCTTCGTCAGCTTCATCATTGCCGGCATCGTCCAGAGCGCTGTGGTCTGCATGATCATCGCCATCGTTCTGATGATCGCCACCCTGCTGGTCATCAAGGCTATCACCGCCAAGAAGCACGCCGGCATCTTCCAGGAGATGGCCGAGGCCGACAAGGTGCTCTACAACAAGTAAGAGAAACGTGCCTTTGAGGTTGGTCTGAACCGATCCTACATCGTGAGGGCGCAGCGAAAGCTGCGCCCTCACTTTTTCTATCGAATATAGGACAGGGCATTCTCTAAGGGAGTGGCGCAGCGGGAGTTACGCCGCTCTCTTTTTTGAGGGGCTTGCGGCCTGCGGAAGCACCTACACGCTTCGAGAGGGCAGCGTGCAGGGAGCTGTCCGCTGCGAGGCGGACAGAATGGGTCCGCAACGCAAATATGCGATATTTCGGTTTCCGTTTTTGTCAGGTCAGCTGCTAAAAAAGGAAAAAGGCGCAAAAAGTGTGTTAATTTTGCGTTAAGAGATTTTCAAATATTAGCACGATTTTTATATGTTTTCCGTAAACAGACCGCAAAATCCTATTAAGAAAGTGAGAATCGGCGCAATTTTCAGAGGAACGTCCAAAAGATGGATTCATAATTTGTTCAAAATTCAGGCCGGAAGCGGTTTCCAGAATCTTGACAATACCTCCAAAAAACGCTACCATAAAGTCACCAAATTTGAGGAGGTAAATCACCTAATGGAAAAGAAAGGCACTCGTATAGCGTATTTTATTGCGCTGGCGATCGTTGTGATCGCACTGGTCATCGCCAAGGTGGCCAATGACGGTTCCGGCTTCGTAGCCACCGGTTGGGCGTTGTTCCCCCCCATCGTGGCTATTGCGCTGGCCCTCATCAGTAAGGAAGTGTACTCTTCCCTGTTTCTGGGCTGCGTGGTAGGTGCCCTGCTGCTGGCCAACTTCCAGCCCTGGCAGATGGTCGTGAATTTCATCGGCGCCGGTGAGGGCGTCGGCATGATCAACGCCATCGACATCTCCATCCTGATCTTCCTGGTCATCCTGGGCATCATGGTGGACCTGATGAACAAGGCCGGCGGTTCCGCTGCCTTCGGCCGCTGGGCCAAGAAGGCCGTGAAGACCCGCTCCGGCGCACAGCTGCTGACCATGCTGCTGGGCGTGCTGATCTTCATCGACGACTATTTCAACTGCCTGACCGTGGGCGCCGTGATGCGTCCCGTGACGGAGAGCCACAAGATCTCCCGCGCCAAGCTGGCCTACGTCATTGATGCCACTGCCGCTCCCGTCTGCATGCTGGCTCCCGTGTCCTCTTGGGCCGCTGCCGTTGCATCCTACGTGCCCGATGGCTTCCCCGGCTCCCGTATCAGCATGTTCCTGAGCCAGATCCCCTTCAACTACTACTGCATCCTGACGCTGGTGATGGTCATCGTCACCTCCCTGCTGAACATTGACTACGGTCCCATGCTGACCCATGAATACAATGCTCAGGTCAAGGATGATCTGTTCACCACCCCCGAGCGTCCCTTTGAGGGTGCCGACGACTACGAAGAGGGTGCCAAGCACTCCTCCGTGCTGGATCTGCTGCTGCCTGTTATCGTTCTGATTGCCCTGTGCATCGTTGGTCTGGTCTGGACCGGTGGTATGTGGGATACCGAGAGCGACAACTACGGCAACTTCGTCATGTCCTTCTCCGACGCCAGCGCCGGTACCGGCCTGTGCCTGGGTTCCATCATTGCACTGGTCTTTACGTTCGTGTACTACTGGCTGCGCGGCCTCATCACCTTCGAGAAGTCCATGGAGGCCATTCCCAATGGCTTCATCCAGATGATCTCCCCCATCCTGATCCTCTGCTTCGCTTGGACCCTGTGCGGCCTGTGCCGTGACAATGGTCTGCAGGTGGGTTCCTTCGTGGAGGGCGTTATGGCCAACACCGGCAGCCTTGCGAAGTTCCTGCCCGCCGTGATCTTCATCGTGGCCTGCTTCATCGGCTTCGCCACCGGTACCTCTTGGGGCACCATCGGCATCATGGTCCCGCTGGTCTGCGCCGTGTTTGACTGGGATACCCAGATGACTCTGCTGTCCGTGGGTCTGGCTGCTTCCTGCGCCGGCGGCGTGTGCGGCGACCACCTGTCCCCCATCTCCGATACCACCATCATGGCTTCTGCCGGCGCCCACTGCTTCCACCTGAACCATGTGGCGACCCAGCTGCCCTATGGTATCACCGTGGCCGCCGTTTCCTTCGTCAGCTTCATCATTGCCGGTCTGGTCCAGAGCGCTGTGGTCTGCATGATCATCGCCATCGTCCTGATGGTCGCCACCCTGCTGGTCATCAAGGCCGTCACCGCCAAGAAGCACGCCGGCGTCTTTGCCGAAATGGCCGAGGCCGACAAGGTGCTCTATCAGAAGTAAGCGATCGTCTTTCCCATACAGGGTATGCCCCCGGCTCAGCCGGGGGCATATTTTTGTATTCCGAAAACCTGAGCTCTCGCCCCGGTTTTGAAATTTTTTCTCTGCTTCTTCTTTCGTCCTCCGCAGAGCCGAGGAAGCCGCCCAAAAGTGGTTTGATACCTCTCTTCGGGGCAGGAATGCTGCCCCACTCCGAAAGAGACCACACAGCGGCTCACAGGGGCGGACATATGGTCTCTGTGCTCTGTACCGACAGCTTTTGCTGCACTCGCTGACGCTCCAGTTCGGTCGTTTGCCGCTGGTAACACTGCTCCAAGACCTCGTGCATGGGAACGATGGTGCAGCGCAAGTTTCCGTTTTTCCTAATACCGTTTTTCCTAATACCGTTTTTCATCTGTATCTGCGTCCATTCCGTGATGATGAGCCCGTGTTCCTCCAGCAGGCGCATATGCTTGGCGACGGTATTGCGGGAGAGCTGCAGGACTTTCGCCATGTGGAGTACATCATCAGTGCTTCAAAGGCCCCCTTCGGCTGGTCTGCGCTGGTCAGCTGCCGGGACCTGAAATCCCTCACCGTCCCCAAGGGGTGTCGGAAGGTGTCTTTGGCAGCGGCGAGGAGGCGCACCAGCTGTTCCGGAAGCTCCCATATGCGTAAGTGAATATAGCAAGCTCTCCCACAGGAAAAGGGACGGTCCACAGGGACCGTCCCTTTTCCTGTTATGGTTGCTGATCGGCCTGCGCTCCCCTGCCGGGGGCATCGCTGCGGTTGACCACGAAAATTCCCACGCATACCAGTACCAATGCCGCTAAACTGTACGTGGTAAAGGCCTGCTGTCCCTCCCGCAGGAGCAGCGCCGACAGAAGCACGCCGAACACGGGATTCAAAAAGCCGTATACCGCCACCCGCCCCACCGGATTGTACCGGGTCAGGGCGCTCCAGATGGTCTGGGCCACGGCGGACAGCAGCACCATGTATCCCAACAGCAGAAGGGACTGCCCGGTGAAATGCGGCAGCGTACCGCCGAAGCACAGTCCCGTCAGCAGCAAAAGCCCCCCGCCCACGATGAACTGATATCCGCACAGGGTCAGGGTGTCCTCTCCCTCGGCATACCGCTTGAAAAGCGAGATGGAGAAGCCGTTGGCCCCCGCCGCTGGACAGATTGATCAGCAGCACGCCGCCGAAGCCGCACAGGCAGCCCAGCAGCTTGGGGGCATTGAGCCGCTCATAGTGAAACAGCTTGGCGGAGATCAAAATGGCGAAGAACACGTGGACCGCCATCAGGACGGAGCCCTTGACGCCGGAGGTGTGCGCCATGCCGATATAGAACAGGGCATACTGCACGAGGGTCTGGATCAGGCCCAGCTTCGTGGACTTCCACAGGGAGGAGCGTGCGGGAAGCCGCAGCCGACGCAGGGAAGCGCTGTGGAAAAGCACCGTCACCACACCGGCAAAGAAAAAACGCAGCCCCGCAAAGATCAGTTGTTCCGCCGAATCGGCGGAGGAAATAGACAACAGGCCGTAGCCGATCTTCACCGCCGGGAAGGCGCTGCCCCACAGCAGGCAGCAGAAGGCCGCCAGCAGGCAGATGACCATGGGGCGCTGTAGGGTGGAGGTCGAGATTTTTTTCATAGGGTAATACTCCGTTGGATGTCCCTCTCCGACAGGAAAAGGTTCCCTGTGGTATGGCCGCAGGGAACCTTTTCAAATGAGGGGGTAGGGGATGGATAGATTACTTGGCAGCTTCCTCCGTGGCCACTGCCGTCTCGCCGTAGTTGTAGCGAGGCTTGCCACGGTAGACGATGCCGCCGATGACCATGGCGATCACCGTGGGGATCAGCCAGGAGAAGCCCTGCTCCGCCAAGGGGATCATGTACATGACCTTGCGCAGGCCGTCCAGATTGGGAGCCACCGCCAGAATGGCGTCGCCCACACTGACGATACCGGCCACGGCTACACCGAACTTATACACGCCGTCGTTGGGGATCCACTTGTCCACCAGACCCAGCACGGTCAGTACGATGCAGATGGGATACATGATGAGGAAGATGGGGGTCACGTAGTTGATGATGTTCTGGATGCCGAAGGAGCCGAACACAGCGCCCACCACGCAGGCGATGCCCATCCACAGCTTGTAGGAAATGCGGCCCTTGGAGACCTCGTTGATGACGGAGGCGCCGGTGGAGCCGATGCCGATGGCGGTGGTGAGGCAGGCCAGACTGACCGCCAGACCCATGCAGACCTTACCGAAGCTGCCCAGCACCCGGCCCACCAGACCGCTGAGGAGGGTGGTCTGAGGCACGCTCAGGTCGTAGTAGTCACCGCCGCAGGCGCCGATGTAGGTCAGGATGATGTAGATGATGCCCAGCGCCACAATGGAGGTCAGACCCACGATCAGGCCGCTGCGCTTACGCTCCAGAGGATTGGTGTGGCCCTTGTCCAGAATACCGCCGATAAAAATGTTGGCGCACATCAGGCCCACCGTCAGGTCGCCGGTCAGATAACCGGTGAGCATGGCAGAGGGTAGGGGCTTGGAGATGCCGGTATCCTGCGGCGTGCCGATGGGGGAGATCACGCCCTTTACCAGCACGATGGCCAGCAGGATCAGCAGGAGCGGTGTCAGATACTTGCCCAGCTTATCCACGACCTTGCCCTTGTCACAGCCGAAGAAGAACACCAGTGCAAAGAAGACGATCATCGTCACCCATGAGGGCACATTGGGGAAGATGGCCAGCACGCCCATCTCGTGAGTGGTGGCGCCGTTGCGGGGCAGGGTGGAACCCGTGCCCACCAGAATACAGCCAAAGAGGTAGTAAATATCGTAGAACTTAGGGTGTACGTGGCCCATGAGGCACTTGACGTCCGTGCCGACGTTGTTCACGCCCCAAAAGGCCAGCACGGGGAGGATCACGCCGGTGAGCACGATGCCCAGAGCGCCCCAGCCCCACTGGGTGCCGTCGGCCAGACCGATCTGCGGCGGGAAGATCAGGTTGCCTGCACCGAACATGGTGGAAAACAGTGCCAGACCAACAATGATGCTGTCCCTTGTAATGTGGTTCTTCTTCATTTGATAGAGCCTCCTTTTGTGTTTTCTTGCGTTCCGGCGCATTTACCGCTGGAACACGATCTCTCCTTCTACCATGGTCAGATCCACCTGAGCTTCACACAGCTCCTCCAGCGGTCTGTCATAGATGTTGCGGTCCAGCACCACAAGATCGGCGTATTTGCCGACGGTGATGGTGCCGTACTTGGCCTCGTCGTAAGAGGCGTAGGCAGCTTCCTTGGTGAACATCTCCACCGCCTCCTCCAGCGTGACGCCGTTTTCGGGATACCACGCCTCCATGCCGGGCTTTCCCTTGCGGGTCACGGCACAGTAGATGTTGGGCAGGACGTCGAAGGGCTCCACCGGGCAGTCGGAGCCGCCGCACATATGAACGCCCATATCCTCATAGCGCCGCCAGTTGTAGCTCTGGCGTCCCAGCTCTGCGCCCACGCAGTCGTCCACCACGGCGGAGTCGGCCTTGATGAAGATAGGCTGGACATAGGCCACCAGATTCAGCTTCCGGAACCGATCCTGCAACGCCTCGTCCATGATCTGGCAGTGGATGATACCGTTGCGGCGGTCGGCGTGGGGGAACTCCGTGGAGACCCGCTGGATGGTGTTGATCATCTGCTCCAGTGCCGCATCACCGATGCAGTGGGCCGTCAGATGGTAGCCGTTGGTATAGGCAAGCTTGGCCAGCTCGTACAGCTCCTCGTCGGTGAACAGCAGCAGGCCCTTGGTGTCCGGGTCGTTGTGATACGGCTGGCGCATGGCGGCGGAATGGGAGCCCAGAGAGCCGTCGCACAGAAACTTCACCGGGCCGAACTTGAAGTGACCCATGGTGTCGTTGGCCCGATAGCCCAGATCCAGGAACCGCTGCAGCTGGTCCGTGCGGCGGAAGCGGATCTGCTCGTTGACACGGATGGGCAGCCGCCCCTCCTCGTTGAGCTCCCGATACGCCTGCAGAACATCCTCGAAGTCGTCGTCGGCGATGAGGTTGAAGTCGTCCGTGTGGACCTGCACGATCCCCTTGGAGGCAGCCTCCAGACAGGTGGATTCCAGAATGTCCTTGATCTCCTCCACCGTATAGCGCTCCCAGCAGCTCTGGACGCACATGGCGGAATTTTCACGGACGTAGCCGTTGGGCAGACCGTCGGGGCCGAAGTCCATGGTCTGCTTGGTGGTGGCCTCCCGCTCGTCCCACAGGCCGGCCAGCTGCAGCGCCATCGTGTTCATGCACACGATATGGCCGCAGGCCCGCTGCAAAAAGATCGGCACATCGGAGGCGATGGCGTCCAGATCGTTGCGGTCGGGGATCTTGTTGGTATCCGTCCAGTTGATCTGGTTGAAATTGCAGCCGATGACCCAGCGGTTGGTACCCCGCACCTTCTCGGCGCCCTCCCTGCACATCCGGACGACCTCTTCATAGGTAGTGGTATTCACCAGATCGATGCGGCGGCGGAACGTTCCGTAGAACAGCAGATGCAGATGGGTATCCGCAAAGCCCGGCAGCATCAGTCTGCCCTGCAGGTCAATGAGGCGGGTCTGGGGGTCCTTCAGCGCCAGGATCTCCTCGTCGCTGCCCAGACGCAGGATCACACCGTCCTTGATGGCCAGAGCGCTTACCTCGGGATAGGCCTTGTCCAGCGTGTGGATGATGCCGTTGTAAAAGATAGTATCCATCGCTCATGTTCCTTTCTTTTGTTTATATTTCACGCCTTGGCCGTGTGCGGCATGGCGTTTTTCACGATCCGTCCGTCCTGAACCACCAGCTTGACATGGTCGCTGCGGCGCAGGACCCGGATGTCCTCGTCCGGCCTTCCCTCTACCAGCAGCACATCCGCCAGCTTGCCGGTTTCCAGCGTTCCCAGCTGATCCTCCATCTGCAGCAGCCGTGCGTTGACCTTGGTGGCCATGGTGATGACCTCCATGGGCGTATACCCCGCCACACACAGGCGCTCCAGCTCCAGCGTGGCCTCGCTGTACGGGCATCCGAAGGCAGCGTCTCCCAGAAAGTCGCAGCCGACGCCCACGGTGATGTGGGCCTTTCGTGCCATCTCCAGAGAGCGGTAGTGGGCCTCGTAGGATCTCTCCGTCTTTTCCTTCAGGTAGGGCAGCACGCCCTCCTTCCCCTGAAAATACAGCTTCGATGCATGCATGATGGCCAGCGTCGGGACCAGATAGCAGTCGTTCTTCACCATCAGCTCGATGCACTCCTCATCCAGATAGAAGCCGTGCTCGATGCACTTTACGCCGTTTTTCAGGGCCATCTTGATGCCCCGTGTGGCCTGTGCGTGGGTGGAGACATAGCTGCCCATATTCTCCGCCTCCTCCACCGCCGCCCGGATCTCCTCCTGACTGAAATGGCTGTGGGGAGTGGCCTTATCTCCCTGAGAGAACACGCCGCCAGTGGTCATGATCTTGATGAGATCCGCTCCGTTGCGGGCGTTGATGCGGCAGGCCCGCCGCACCTCATCCACACCGTTGACGATGAAGGCGGGGCTGTATGCCCGCTGGCTGGCCTCCAACGAGAGCTTCTGATACACGTCGCCGTGGCCGCCGATCTGCGAGATGATGCGCCCGGCACCGAAAATACGGGGGACATCCAGCAGCCCCTCGGCCACAGCCGGCCGCATCAGGAGCACGTCGCTGCCCAGATCCCGGAACGCCGTGTAGCCCTGCTGGCGCAGCTGCGCCATATCCCGCAGCGCACGGGCCATGCTGAGCTGCGGCGTCATGCTGATCCAGTCCACCGCCGTGGCGCTGCCCCAGCCCATGTGGACGTGGGCGTCGATGAGACCCGGCATGATGGTGCCGTCCTCCAGCTCATACACCTCGGCTGTCGGATCGTCCGGCAGCTGGTTCTGCCGGCAGACCAGCCGGATCCGGTTGTCCTCCAGCACCACGGCGCCCTTTTCGATGGGTGCGCCGCCGTTGCCGTCCAGCACTCGTCCCTTCAGAACGATCATGATCTTGCTCCTTTCCTATCCGGCCGTTTAACTGCGGCCGGCCATATGTCGTTGATTCTCCGCAATGATGGCCACAAGCTCCCGGTCCGTAGCCACCATGCCCGGATCGTTGAGCCGCCCCACGTTGGCGAAGGTCTGCTCGATGGTATTTCCGATGATGCCCACGCCTGCGGGAACGAAGCAGCCCTCTCTGGCCAAATACGCCGCCTGCACCGCCAGCGAGGCGGCCGTGCTGAGCTTATAGGCGCAGGAGATCTTCGCTCCGTCGCAGAACATTCCGCCGATGGTCCCCAGCACCGTCTGCATGGCGTGGACCGCCGTGTCGTAGCTGCCGCCCAACAGATAGCTGACGGCGGCGGTCATGCCGGTGGCCGCTGCAACGCCGCAGCCGCAAAAGGCGGTCATCCGCTTGATGTGGGCCTTGATGTAGATGGTGATCATGGAGCTGATGGCCAGCGCCGTGGCGGTCTGCTCCTCAGAGGCTCCCAGCGCCTCCGCTGCGGAGAGGACGCCCACAAAGTTCGTGATGCCGTGGTTGCCGCTTCCGGCAATGGCCATGATGGTCACATTCAGGCCACTCATCCGGGCCTCCCCGGCGGCGGCGGTGTAGGCCTGCGCCTCGGCAGAAACTGCCAGCGGGCCGGTCATCTGACCGGAGATCCGCTGCTTCAGCAGCCTGCCCAGCGGCAGCTCCGGATCCTCCAGATCTCTTCTGACCGCCTCCTGATTCCGCCGGGCATCCTCCAACAAAAACCGGAAGCTTTCCGGCTCCATGGAGAGGATGGTCTCGTACAGCTCCTGTACGCTGTATTCCACCAACGGATAGACCGCCGTTCCATGGGTCCGCCCCTCCGCCTGCATCACAGGCGCTCCGTTTCGCAGGATCTCCGTCACGCAGGAGTAGTCCCCCCGGATCACCGCCTGCGCCTCCTCTCCGCCGCCGGAGACGATGGCCCGCACATACAGCGGCTCCGGCGTCTGGCCGTAGGCGACGTGTACCCGCCCGTCGGATACGATGGCCGCCGCCTGCTGCACGATCTCACCGGTGACATCGGCCAGAATGGCCAGACCCCGTTCCGGTTCATCCAGCAGCGCACCCAGCGCCGCCGCCAGCTCCAGTCCGATGCGGTTCGTGCCGGGGATGCCCACGCTGACACCGTTTTTGTAGATGTTGGGGCTCACCAGCACGTCGATTTTTTCCGGCCTGCGCCCCAGGGTATGAGCCGCCACGGCCACCGCCAGGCACACGCTGCCCGGATCGGTACAGCCGGTGGAGGACTCAATCTCAGAGGTCAATATATCCAAAAGCTTCTGCTTGTCAATCATCATCGGGGCCTCCTGCCTTGTCGTTTTCTATCTTTTCTTGGCGTTCCGTGTAATTTTTCTACATCATAACAGATACAGTGTCCAATGAGAATGCCTCTTTGCGCCCCTTTTTTGTAATAATTGCAGCAATCGCACCCACCACCTCCCCGGCCAATCAGGATTTTTTGCACTATCTTACTTTTCTGCACCTACCGTACTGCAAAAAAGCAGGGGCTCCGCATACCGCTGCGGAGTCCCTGCTTCCTTCAATGGGTACGAAGCGGACCGCTTTCACTGGGGGAGTGACCAAAGTACTTTTTATACGCACGGCTGAAGTAGTTGGAGTCGCTGTACCCCACAGCCACCGCCGTGTCCGATACGGAGACCTGCTGGCGCAGAAGGCGCTCAGCCCGCCGCATCCGCTCCTCCGTCAGAGCATCCCGGAAGCTCTGGCCCGTCTGCGCCCGGAAAATACGCCCAAGATACGCCGCATTGACGTACTGCTCCTTTGCCACAGTCTCCAGCTTCAGCGGCTCCCGGAACCGCAGCTGGATGGCCGTCAGTGCCGCCTGCACCAGAGGATGCTCCGAATCCCGCACCAGAACCAGCTGGCAGCGCACATCCTCGCAGACGGTCTGTATCCTCCGGCACAGCTGCTCCACCGTGAAAATCCCCTCCGTGGTCAGCCGCTCCGGCGGTGGGAGGGCCGACTCGGCGCACAGCCTTGCGATTCCGGCCCACAGCAGCGTCAGCTGCTCCCGCAGGGCTCCGGCGTCTCCGTTGCAGGCCGCTGTCATGCAGCGCCCCATGTGGCGGCAGGCCTCCTCCAGCCCGCCCTCCTCGCTTCGCAGCGCATGGAGCAGCTGTCCCTCCGCCTTCAGGGGGTAAGGCTCCGGCACATCAGAGGCCGTATCCCGGCACACCAGCGTTCCCTCCGGATGGAAAATGCGGCAGTCCGCTGCCCGGCAGGCCGTGCGGTAACTCTCCGCCAATCCCTGCTCCGACGGACCGCCGATCCCCACGGCGGCGAGATCCTCCAGTCGCTGCCGCCATGCCGCCACCAGCGGCTCCGCCGCCTCCTCCGGCGACTGCTGCGGCGCCGTGCGGCAATAGCCGATGACCCGCCGGCCGTCCTGCTCCGTCCAGCCGGTGCCGTGGAGGGCCAGATTGATCTGCGATATGACCTCCCGGTCGGTCCCGTCCCGCAGGATACCCACCACCGTCATGTTGGGCAGCAGGTTGGGGATCGGCGGCAGCGGCGACGAGATGCCGCAGGCCAGATAGGGCCATACCGCCAGTCCGGTGGCGGCTCTGGCCGGGGACGACAGATGCAGCACATCCCGCACCCGCTGCAGCAGTACCGATGGCCGCACTGGCTTGAGCAGGTAATCCTGCAGATCCATGGACAGCGCCTTGCTGGCAAAGTCAAATTCGTGATAGGCGGTGAGGATGATGATCTTGCAGTCCAGCCGGTTACTGCGTACAAATTCCGCCACTTCAAAGCCGGAGCTGCCCCGCAGCATGATATCCAGCAGGATCAGCTCCCGTCTCCAGCAGCTGCGTCAGCTCCTGCCGCTCGGTATATTCATCCTCTACCACAAGAATGTCGATGGCCATTTATGCTTCCTCCTGTTTTTTCAGGGGACACGTCAGAACGATCCGGGTACCGCTGCCCAATGCGCTCTGTATGTCCACCTCCGCCGCCGGCCCGAAAAACAGCTTCAGCCGTTCCGTCACGTTCTGTACGCCGGAGCCTCCGGCCTGATGATCCCGGAGCTTCTCCAGCACCTCCTCCGGGATACCGGCGCCGTTATCGCTGACGGAGATCACCAGCTTTCCGTCCTCTGCGGCGGCCGACACCTTCACGTGCAGCGGGTGTTCATCCTCCCCGGCCCCGTGCAGGATGGCATTTTCCACCAGCGGCTGCAGTGTAAAGCGCGGAACCAGAAAGCTGCCGAAAGCATCCGGACAGTCAATGGCGATATCCAGACAATCCTGATAACGGAACTGCTGCAGCAGCAGGTAACTTCTGACATAATCAAGCTCCTGAGAAAGAAGGATAAAAGAGCTTTTGCTCTTGGTCAGGCTCAGTCGGAACATGTCAGAGAGCGCGGTGACCATTTCGCTGATCTCGTCCTGATCGTT
>OHGZ01000974.1_pt1 | contig 15853 bp, 11 predicted proteins | sample 1567851 | NCBI WGS metagenome assembly OHGZ01 (sample SAMEA3879563, study PRJEB24766) | human gut metagenome | biome: human-associated habitat; feature: feces | place: USA | collected 1985/1987 | reverse complement strand
TTGACCAAGCGCGCGCCAGCCTTTTGGGGCTCGATTCTTATTCCGTCGGCGAAGTTGTGGAGATGGCCTTTATGGGCAAAAGCACAGGCAACAGCTTCACAATCGGCGATAACGACTACGATATTATTTTGCAGCTGCCGGAAAGCAAGCGTACCGATATTAATGATGTTAAAAATCTGCGCGTGTCTTCGCCGGACGGGCAGTTCATCCGCCTGGGCGACGTTGCCGACATAAGCCTTGGCAGCGGCCCGACGCGTATTGAGCGCGAGGACAAGCAGCGCCAGATTGTTGTTTACGCCAACACGGTAGGCACATCTCCTGGCGAACTGATTGCCAAAATACAAAACGAGCTGATACCCAGCATGAATATGCCGCAGGGCTACAACTACAAGCTGATTGGCGAAGCCGATACAATGTCGCGTTCGTTTAACGAAATTGTTAAGGCAATTGTGCTGGCGGTTGTAGTTGTTTATATGGTTCTGGCGGCGCAGTTTGAAAGCTTCAGCCAGCCGGTAATTATTATGGCTTCGCTGCCGTTTGCGGTTGTAGGCGCCGTGCTTGGCCTTTTAATGGCGGGGCAGACTGCCAACATGATGAGTATGATTGGCTTTACCATGCTTTTGGGCCTTGTTACCAAAAACGCTATTTTGCTGATTGACTATGCCAACCAGCAGCGCGAAAAAGGGCTTGATATACGCAGCGCAACGCTGGAAGCCTGCTCACTGCGCCTGCGCCCGATACTGATGACAACGCTTTCAACAATTTTAGGCATGCTGCCTATCGCCATGGGCATCGGCGAAGGCGCGGAGCTGCGCCAGTCCATGGGCGTGGTGCTTGTTGGCGGCCTTATCACTTCAACCATGCTTACCCTTCTGGTTGTGCCGGTTGTATATATGGAATTTGAAAAATGGAAAGAAAAACATTATAAACCTGCCGGAGAGGCAAACGCATAATAAACGGGGCTCTGCAAATTGCAGAGCCTTTTGTATTATCTGTTACAAAATAAATGAAAATCACTTGTGCCATTCATCTTTAATCTTGTATAATAAATGTAAAGTATAAGTAAAAATTAAGTTAAACAACTTACAGGAGGGCTTATGGTTTACTTTTTCGGATTTTTGGGAGGACTGGCGTTATTTTTATACGGCATGCAGCTTATGGGCGAAGGCCTGCAGCGAGCCGCAGGCGAGAAGCTGCAAAAAATACTGGAAAAGCTGACAGGCGTTCTGCCGGTGGCTGTTGCGCTTGGCGCCGTTGTAACAGGTATTTTGCAGTCGAGCAGTGCCACAACGGTAATGACGGTTGGTTTTGTAAACGCAGGGCTGATGAATTTAAAGCAGGCCTTTGGCGTTGTAATGGGTGCCAATATCGGCACAACCATGACGGCACAGCTTATTGCCTTTAAGCTTACCGATTACATTACTCTGTTTCTTGCCATCGGTTTTGCCGTGCATCTTCTGGCAAAACGCCAGCGCGGCAAATATATCGGCCAGGTAATTTTGGGCTTCGGCATTTTAATGCTGGGCATGGAAATGATGAGCGATTCCGTAATGCCGCTGCGCGAATACCAGGGCTTTATTGATTTTATCGGCCGCTTTTCCGATAACCCGATTCTCGGCGTGGGCGTAGGCCTTGTAATGACCATGGTCATTCAGTCCAGCAGCGCAACAATCGGTGTTTTAATTGCAATTGCCAATCAGGGGCTTATTCCGCTGGAAGGCGCAATTCCCGTGCTTCTGGGCGATAATATCGGCACCTGCATTACGGCGGTAGCACTGGCGCATGTAATGTTTAACTTTATCGGCAGCATTATTTTTATAACCTTTATGGGGCTGTTTATAAAACTGGTGCTGGCAATTTCCCCGGCGGACGATATTGCACGCCAGATTGCCAACGCGCATACGGCGTTTAACGTGGTAAATACGCTGCTGTTTATGCCGTTTACCGGTTTATACATTAAATTTATAGAAAAATGCCTGCCGGGCAAAGGCGAAATTATTTCGCGCAAACCTGCATATCTTGATGAGAAAATGCTGGTAACTCCTTCTATTGCCATGGGGCTTGCCGTTAAGGAAATTGTGCGCATGGGCAATATGGCGCGCCATAATGTTGAAGTTGGCATGCAGGCACTGGAAGACAAGGACGAAAATAAAATTAAATACGTACTGGAGCATGAGCCTGTAATTGACGCGCTTGAAGAAGACATAACCCGTTACCTTACCAAAATGAGCGAAAAGGAAATGGGCGCCGAGCTTTCGGCAATGCATACAAGGCTGCTGCACGCCTGCACGGATATTGAACGTATCGGCGACCACGGCGAAGCGCTTGCCAAAGATGCACGCCGCATGTTTGAAGATGATGTTAAATTCAGCGAAGAAGCCAAAACCGAACTGCGCGCTTTGGGCGAGCTGGTTATGCAGGCCAGCGGCAAAGCCATGGAAGCGCTTGCCAATAACGATAAGGTGCTGGCGCAGGAAGCGTGGGATATTTGCCGTCAGGTTAAAAAAGCGCAGAAAGAAATCCGTAAAAACCATATTGTACGCCTTAACGAAAAACGCTGTGACCCTGTTGCCGGGTTTATGATGATGGAAATTTTAATAAACCTGAAGCGCGTTTCCGACCATTCCAAAAATATAAGCCAGATTGTTTTGGGAATTTTTTAAAATTAATTAAAAAAACTGTTGACAAACAGATTTTACTGCTGTATAATTAGTTTCGTTGTTGAGAGATGCGGAAATAGCTCAGTGGTAGAGCACCTCCTTGCCAAGGAGGGGGTCGCGAGTTCGAATCTCGTTTTCCGCTCCATGAATTGTCAGCCCGGCAGTTTACTGCCGGGTTTTTTGAATTTATTCAGAAAAGAATAATGATATATTGTAGGAATAGCGGTAAAATTCTTGTCAAGTACCGCTGGTTGTGATATTATATTATGAGCAATGTGTGTAAACAGCTGCATTTTTAACAATAAAACTAATGTAAAAAACATGCTGTAATAATCAGCACATATAATTAAGGGAGGATTTATTAATGAACGTAACAGTAGAAAGAGTCGGCAACGACGCAACTCTTAAAATCACTTTGCCCGCAGAGGAAGTAAACAAAGGCTTTAAAAAAGCCGTTGCAAAAATTGCAGGCCAGGTAAATATCCCCGGCTTCCGTAAAGGCAAAGCCCCCCGCAATATTATCGAAATGCACTATGGCAAAGAAGCAGTAAAACAAGAAGCATTTGAACTGGTTGCTAACCAGTGCTATACCGAAGCTCTGGAACAGGAAAAACTGATTCCGGTATCCGACCCGAAGGTTGAAGATTCCGTATTTGAAGAAAACAAAGATATGGAACTTACCATTAAAGTAACCCTCAAACCGGAAGTTAAACTTGGTGATTACAAAGAACTGCATGTAGAAAAAGAAGCAGTTGAAGTTACCGACGAAGCAGTTGAAGAACAGGTACAGGGCCTGCGCAGCCGCCATGCAAAAATGGTAGAAGCTGAAGAAGGCGCTGTAATTGAAAAAGGCGACTTTGCCATTATCGACTTTGCAGGCACCGTTGACGGCGAACCGTTCAGCGGCGGCGAAGGCAAAGGCTATCCTCTGGAAGTTGGCTCCAACTCCTTTATACCCGGTTTTGAAGACCAGCTTGTAGGCCTTAAAAAAGGCGATTCCACCGATGTGGACGTAACCTTCCCGGAAGAATACTTTGTTAAAGAACTGGCCGGCAAACAGGCAATCTTCAAAGTAAACGTACAGGACGTAAAACGCAAAGAACTGCCGGAACTTACCGATGAATATGTAGCAGCAAACAGCGATTGCAAAACCGTTGAAGAACTGCGCGCAAGCTACAAAGAACGCATGCAGAAAGCAGCTGAAAACAATGCCCAGATTGCTTATGAAAAAGCACTGATTGACCTTGCAGTTGCCAATGCGGAATTTGAAGTTCCCGAAATCATGATTGAAGACCGCGTAACCCAGATGATTGACGAAATGCGCATGAGCCTTGAAGCACGCAAACTCACTCTGGAACAGTACATGCAGTACAGCGGCATCGACATGAAACAGCTTCGTGAACGCCAGCATGACGCTGCTGTTGAAAACGTTAAAACCGACCTCGTTCTTGACGCTATTGCCAAAGCTGAAAACATCCAGGTATCCATGGAAGATGTTGACAGCGAACTTTCCGCTATCGCTTCCCAGCATGGCGCAACTCTTGAAGACGTTAAGAAAATCATTAAATCCAATGGCACTATGGGCCTGCTGCTCGCAAACATTCTGCGCCGCAAAGCTGCCCATGTAATCATTGACAGCGCGAAATAATTTAAGCGCGGTTAAACCACAGTAAAGGGGTGTGACAATAATGAATTATGTGCCAATAGTTGTAGAACAGTCAAACCGCGGAGAACGCTCTTACGATATATATTCCCGCCTTTTAAAGGACAGGATAGTTTTTGTTACCGGCGAAATAGATGATACTATGGCCAATCTCGTTATCGCCCAGCTGCTCTTTTTAGAGTCGGAAGACCCCGATAAGGATATCCATCTCTACATTAACAGCCCGGGCGGCAGCGTAAGCGCCGGCCTGGCAATTTATGATACAATGCAGTACATAAAGCCTGATGTTTCCACAATCTGCATGGGCATGGCCGCCAGCATGGCATCCGTGCTTCTGGCTGCCGGTGCTCCGGGCAAACGCTTTGCCCTGCCGTACTCCAGAGTTATGATTCATCAGCCGCTGGGCGGCGTTCAGGGGCAGGCTTCCGAAATTGAAATCACCGCGCGTGAAATTCTGCGCCTCCGTGATGAAATGAACGGTATTTTAGCCAGCCATACCGGACAAACCAAAGAAAAGATTGCGCAGGATACTGACCGCGATAACTACATGTCCAGCCAGCAGGCCAAAGAATACGGCCTGATTGACGAAGTGGTATCGCGTAAACCTGCTAATGAAAAATAAAGGCTTTAAGGAGATACTCAAAATGAAATTCGGTGGGGACAATCACCACGATGCCCCGGTTTGCTCTTTCTGCGGCAAGCGCGAAGCGCAGGTCAGCAAAATGTTCAGCAAAGTGCTTGGCGAAGGTGATTTGTTTATTTGCGATGAGTGTATAAAACTCTGCAATGAAATGCTTGAAGAAGAAATGCGGGCAAGGGCTGTAAACCATACTGAAATTGCCGAACTGCCCAAACCCAAAGAAATAAAAGCAATTTTGGATGAATATGTAATCGGCCAGGAGGAAGCTAAAAAAACCCTTGCCGTAGCCGTTTACAACCATTATAAACGCATTGACTACGAACTTAACCATGTTCCCGGTGACAAGGACGTTGAACTGCAAAAATCAAACATTTTAATGCTTGGACCTACCGGCAGCGGCAAAACACTGCTGGCGCAGACTCTGGCAAAAATATTGCAGGTTCCTTTCGCCATTGCCGATGCCACCGCTTTAACGGAGGCCGGTTATGTAGGCGAGGACGTGGAGAACATTCTGCTGCGTTTAATCCAAAATGCAGATTACGATATTGAACGCGCACAGCGCGGCATTATCTACATTGATGAAATCGATAAAATTTCGCGCAAGTCCGAAAATCCTTCCATTACGAGGGATGTTTCCGGCGAAGGCGTACAGCAGGCTCTGCTGAAAATTCTGGAAGGCACTGTTGCCAACGTTCCGCCGCAGGGCGGGCGCAAACATCCGCATCAGGAATTTTTGCAGATTGATACCACAAATATTCTGTTCATCTGCGGCGGCGCGTTTGACGGGCTGGAAAGCATCATCAGCGCACGCACAGGCAAAAAAAATATGGGCTTTGGCGCCGATATTAAAACCAAAGACGAAATCAGCCTGACGGATACCTTTAAAAAGGTATTGCCGGAGGATTTGATGAAGTTTGGTTTGATACCGGAATTTGCCGGACGCCTGCCGGTTGTTGTAACGCTTGAAGCACTGGACAAAGCTGCGCTGATTAAGATTTTGCATGAGCCTAAAAACGCACTGGTAAAACAGTATCAGCACTTTTTGGCTATGGACAATGTAGAGCTTGAATTTGAGCCGGATGCACTGGACGCTATTGCCGAAGAAGCACTGAAACGCAGTGCCGGTGCGCGTGGACTGCGCGCCATTATTGAAGCGGTAATGCGCAATGTAATGTACGACGTGCCTTCACGCAGTGATGTTGTAAAATGTATTGTAACGGCCGATTCCATCCGCAATCATGCAGAACCTAAAATGATTGTGGCGGCAGGCTGAAAGAAAAATAATGGGGGAAGGGGATTTTAACCTTCCCTCTTTTTGGTTTTATGGGCCTTTTGTGATACAATTATAAGAGATTTGAATTTTAATATAAAATAGGGGGATGCTAATATAAATGGAAGCATCAGGAAAATTAATGCCCCTGCTGGCGTTAAGAGGAATTATCGTATTCCCGGGAATGACGGTAAACCTTGATGTAGGCAGGGATAAATCAATAAATGCGGTTAATGCTGCCATGCAGCTTGATAAAAAAATACTGCTGGTAACTCAGCGCGATGCCGAAACCGCAGACCCGAAACGCGAAGAACTGTATAATTATGGCGTTGTTGCCGAAATTAAGCAGCTTTTAAAACTGCCGAGCGGTGCAATCCGTATTTTAATTCAGGGGCTTGAAAGGGCAGAGCTTACTTCGTTAATTGACGCGCCTTTTAAAGATACATACCTTGAAGGCTTTGCCATGCCGGTAGCCAGCGTTGAGCCGGAAGAAAATTCCGAAACCGAAGCCATGCGCCGCGTGCTGCTGCAAAGTTTTGAAAAATGGCTTCTTACCGGCAAAAAAGTAACCACCGAAGTTATGCTTAACTTTAAAAACATAACTACCGCCGGTGAAATTGCCGATATCATTGCCGGTTATTTAACAATCAGCATTGACGAAAAAGAAGAACTGCTGGAACTTGCCGATGTAAAAGAGCGTATGCACAAGCTGCATACTTTTTTGTGCAAAGAACTTGAAATTGCCGAACTCGAAAAAAACATTACGCAGGAAGTACGCAAACAAATAGAAAAAAACCAGCGTGAATATTATCTGCGCGAGCAAATTAAGGTTATTAACAAGGAACTTGGCGAAGGCGACGAACGCCAGGCCGAAGTTGACGAATACAAAAAGCAGATGGAAGGCCGCGACCTGCCGCCCGAAGTAGCAGATAAAATTAACAAAGAGCTCGACCGCTTGTATAAAATGCCGCCGATGATGGCAGAAAGCGGCGTTATCCGCAATTATGTGGAAACGCTTCTTGCTTTGCCGTGGGGCATTTACGGCAAGGATAACTTTGATTTAAAACATGCCGAAAAAGTGCTTAACAAAGACCACTACGGCCTTGAAAAAGTTAAAGAGCGCATTTTGGAATACCTTGCGGTGCGTGCTCTTACCAAAAGCGGCAAAGGGCCTATTTTGTGCCTTGTCGGGCCGCCGGGCGTGGGCAAAACTTCGCTGGCGCAGTCTGTTGCCCGCGCTATCGACCGCAAATTTACACGCATGTCGCTGGGCGGCGTGCATGACGAAGCCGAAATCCGCGGCCACCGCCGCACCTATATCGGCGCAATGCCGGGCCGCATTATTCACGGCATGCAAACCTGCGGCGTTATGAACCCGGTTTTCCTGCTGGACGAAGTGGACAAAATGTCGTCCGATTTCCGCGGCGACCCTGCTTCTGCACTGCTTGAAGTTTTAGACCCGGAACAGAACAACACCTTCAGCGACCATTATGTTGAAATACCTTTCGACCTGTCGCAGGTATTCTGGATTGTAACGGCCAACACCGTGGAAACAATTCCGCCCGCACTGCTTGACCGTATGGAAGTGGTGCAGCTTTCCAGCTATACCGAAGATGAAAAGGTAAAAATTGCCGAACTGCACCTTTTGCCTAAAGAACGCCAGAATAACGGCTTAACCGCCAAAACGCTTTCCATAACGGAAGATGCGCTGCGCATGATTATACGCGGCTATACGCGTGAAGCAGGCGTGCGCAATCTGGAACGCAAAATTGCGGCAGTCTGCCGTAAAACCGCTCTGCGCATTGTCAACGGCGAGGCCAAAAGCGCAAAAGTAACAGCTAAAAATTTACATAAATATCTCGGCAAGGTAATTTATCTGGAAGACGATGTAAGCCTTGAAGCAGCAGCCGGCATCTGCACCGGCCTTGCGTGGACCCGCGTCGGCGGCGAACTGCTTAAGGTAGAAGTTGTGGCCTGCAAAGGCAAAGGGCATCTTGCGTTAACGGGCCAGCTTGGCGACGTTATGAAAGAATCTGCCCAGGCGGGTTATACCTATATCCGCTCGCGGGCGGATGAACTTGGCCTTGACAAAGATTTTTACGAAACTACCGATATTCATATTCATCTTCCGGAAGGTGCAATACCTAAAGACGGGCCTTCGGCCGGTATTACCATGGCAACGGCAATGATATCGGCATTAACGGGCCGCAAAGTTAAAAAGAACCTTGCCATGACAGGTGAAATAACGCTTTCCGGCAGAGTGCTTCCGGTTGGCGGCATTAAGGAAAAATTCCTGGCTGCCCACCGCTACGGCGTAAAAACCATTATTATGCCGGCTAAAAACGAGCAGGATTTGGAAGAACTGCCCGCAAACGTACGTGCAAAAATGCACTTTATTCCCGTAAAACATATGGACGAGGTGTTAAAAATAGCATTGGAGGATTAAACGCGATGAACAAAGGAGTTTGGGACATAGTCCGTGCGCAGTTTGTCACGTCTGCCGTTAAGGCAGAACAGTACCCTTCGCCGCAAATGATTGAAGCCGCCTTTATCGGGCGCTCCAATGTCGGCAAATCTTCTCTTATTAACTCGCTCTGCCGCCGCAACGGGCTGGCACGCGTAAGCGCCACCCCCGGCAAAACGCAAACAATTAACTACTATTTGCTGAATGCCAAACGCAATGTAGAAGGCGGCGCCGATACAGCACAGTTTTACCTTGTCGATTTGCCCGGTTACGGCTTTGCCAAAACAGGCAAATCAAATAAAGATTTATGGTCCGGCTTTATCAGCAAATATCTTTCAGGTTCGGACAACCTGGCATTAGTATGCCAGCTGATTGATATCCGCCATAAGCCGATGGAAAGCGACATAGAGTGTTACCACTGGCTGCTGGGCTGCGGCCTTAACGTGCAGATTATTCTCACTAAAGCCGATAAACTTTCCAAAAATGCAGCCATGGCCCAGAAAGCGCTTTTTAAACGCGAACTTGGGCTTGATGACAGCCGCATTATAACTTATTCGGTAACTCAGAACACTATGCGCAGTGAACTTATTAACCGTATTATGACGGCACTGGAAAACCACAGATGATTTTGTAAGCGCACAGATTGTAGGGAGTGGTTTGTATGGGGATTTTTGACATAATGCTGCATGTAAGGCGCCTGATGATGTTCGGGCTGGCAGTGCTTATAGGCTTTCTTTTTCAATACATGGCAATACCTATACCGTTTTTGCTCGGCGGCATAGTATCATCCATGTTCTGGAAAGTTATAGGCGCACAGGTATACTGGCCGCGTCAGTGGCGCGAACTGGGCCTTTGCGTAGCCGGTTACGGCATTGGGCGCAACTTTACGGCAGAAACCATGCACGAACTTTCCATGCAGTCGCTTGGTGTGCTTGAAGCAACCGGCGCCGTAGGCGCCTCGGTTATCATAGCGTGGTGGACATCACGCCACAGCTACGCCAATCTGCAAAGCTGCGTAATGGGCTGTATGCCCGGCGGGCTTACGCAAATGATGCTCATGAGCGAAACCGACAAGCGCGTTGATTTCAGCGTGGTAATGGTAATGCAAACCCTGCGCCTCATGAGCGCCATTATCATCGTACCGTTTCTGGTAGTTCACGGCCTTGGTGCGGAAATAAAAGATGCCGCACTTCCGGCAGCACAAACAGGCGGCTACACCTGGCTGTGGATGGTGCCTATCGCAGCAATTGGCGCTGTTGTTCTGCAAAAGCTGCATATACCAACGCCGCGCCTGCTGGGGCCAACGCTTGCCGCGTCTGCCTGCTCATATTTCTTCGGCACCTTTCAGCCCGTGCCCGACCCTCTCATGACGGTTGCGCAAATAAGCATCGGCCTGTACATGGGCATGCTGCTTGACCCTGCGCGCATAAAAGAAACCGCCCGCCTTATGCCGTTTATAATAACAGGCATCTTAATAATTATTGCTGTCAGCGTTGCCATGGCCTACTATCTTTCCGGCATTTACGGCTTTTCGCTTATAACCGCCTTTTTGGCAATGGCCCCCGGCGGCATTGCCGAAATGTGCCTTGCAGGCATGAGCATGGGTGAAAACGTTTCGATAATTTTAACCTATCAGCTGGTTAGAATGCTTATTTTAAATATCACCGTGCCAATTGGGCTGACGTGGTACTTTAAAGATAAATAATATTAAATAGGATATTATAACGCAAAAATAAAAATGGTAAATTTTTACCAAAAGGCTTGACAACACTATTAGTAATAGTTATAATTAGGGCAACAAATCAATATTTCGTACAGGTACAGTAACTGTTTAAATGTTTATCGGTGCAAATCCGATGCGATCCCGTCGCCGTAACGGCAATAAAAGCCGGAGCCGGTCAGCCAGCCTGTATAAGCATCACTGCTTGACCTGCGGGAGACAGGAAGGAGATGTTTACTAACCAACCGGCTTTGTTTATGTGAGAGTGGCAGGGCCTCTTGATTGTAATTATCTGAACCCGTCTTTTCGTTTTGGAAAGACGGGTTTTTATCTTGCCTGCGCAGGTTGGAATATTGATTTTTAAAATTCATTTAACATTCTCAGATACTCATTCTCTACTCCTCTTGCAGTGCCCGTTGGGGTGCAGGTGCTGCTTTGGCCGCCGTGTTTTTACGGCGGCTGTTTTATTTTGCCGCAAAAAGTTGAGCAAAACTTCTTTTGCTGTTATACTTAAAACAGAAAAAATATTTTCAGGAGGTTTTAAAATGAAAGTAATTTCTACCGAAAAAGCTCCGGCCGCTATTGGCCCATACTCTCAGGCAATTGAAATTGGCGGCATGCTTTTTGCTTCCGGGCAGATTCCTGTCGACCCTGCTACCGGCGAAGTGCCGGAAGGCATTACCGCACAGGCAGAACAAAGCTGCAAAAATGTAGGCGCAATTTTGGCAGAAGCAGGCCTTGGCTACGAAAACGTAGTAAAAACTACCTGCTTTTTGGCAGATATGGCAGACTTTGCCGCCTTTAATGAAGTTTACGCAAAATACTTTACCGGCAAACCTGCACGCAGCTGCGTTGCCGTTAAAGGCATACCCAAAGGCGTACTTTGCGAAATTGAAGTAATTGCCGCAAAATAACAAACTAACAAAAAAGGTTGTACCGGCTGGCAAAAGCCATACAGTACAACCTTTTTTATTTTTATTATGAAACTTTATACCTTAAATTTTTAAGAGCCTGTTTATGGTGTTTGGTAACCATGGCAGGCGTGCAGTTTAATAATCTGGCTGTTTCTTTGCCGCTTAAGCCTTCAAAATATAAAGCGTTAATAGTTTTTTGCTGTTTGGCTGTTAACTTATTAAGCGCTAATCTTAATAAAATACTTAATTCCTCACGTTCAATAACATCGTCACTGAACTCGGCGCCTTCTGCCTCACTATCTGGCAGGGGCGCTTTTTTATTTTCATCCGCCCAAACTTTCTTCACTTCATCATACAGCGCAAAGTGAATACGGCAGCGTACATATCCTGCAAAATGTTCATAATCAGCGCCGTTGTATGTTAATACAAGCTCAATAAACTTTAACCTTGCAAGGCTTAACCCCTCCTCAAAACCAAGGGCATTGTAAAACATATCGCGGCGCATTTCGCTGCGGAACAATGGCTCAAAAGCAAGGCAAAGCTGTTCCAACGCCTGTTTATCGCCATTTTGGGCAGCAGTAATTAAATTTTTTGTTTTATTTGCCAAAGTGGTAAAAGTTTTGTGGCGCACGGTTTTAGGAATAATATCCATTTCCGGCACGGCAGGTTTTAAAACCCTGCCCGGTATTTGGCTGAAAGATGACAAATTTTTTCTTTGAATCACAAAAACCTCCAAATTTTAAACTTACCAGCTTTACCGTGGCCACGCAAAAGCGGCGTAAGCAAGATTATAACGGAACGCCGCACTGTTTGTAAAGACCTTGTTTAAAAAATTTTTATATGTTAAATTAAAAGTTTTGGCTTTACAAAAAAAGTTACCGGTGCGCAAGACAACGTACAGTACGGATTATTAATTTCAAAAATGTCTTGCGGGGGGGTAAAGGTATGGTATAATTTCGGTAAGCGAGTTGTTTATAAATAAATATTAAAAAATCTTAAAGATGATGAAAGGGATGTTAATTTATGAAAAGCAATAAGCTGTTGGCAAAAAGTATTACCCTGGGTTTAATTTTGGCAATGCCGTATGGCGTTGTAAGTGCGGATGAAATTACTTATGATAATGGATGGTACAAACAAGAATTTAGTGGTGTTAGCGGAAATGACCTTGTATTTACCAATTCAAGTGTAAGTCTTGATAGTTCGAAAATCGATGGAGCAAATAGTATTACTTTTAATGGTGCACTAAGTTTTTATGGAACTGGTGCGGAAATAAAAAATACAGGAAAATTAGTTACTGGCGGTAAATTAACCAATTCCGCAGCTATAAGTGTTAGTACTTTAGGCGACGAAGAACATAGAAGTGAAGTTTTTAATGGTAGTGGAGCTACTATTACAGTAGATAATGCTGTTATTGGAGTTTTAACGAATAATGGTACTTTTACGGTTAACAATAATTTAGATATTATTACAGCTTCTGCGAATGGTATTACTAATAATGGCACACTTACTGTTACTGGAAATATAGAAGTTGATGCCGGAATGCGTGGTATTCAAAACAGTGGCACAATTAGTGCTGATCAGATAAATTTACAAGATTCTTTGGAAAATAAAAGTGGCGCTACAATAACAGTAAATGAAATTACTGCTGGTTATTTAATGAATGAAGGTTCTATTGAAAGTGAGAATAGTAAAGGAGTTTTAGGAAAATTAACAGTAAATGAAATAGATAATAAAGCTACTTTAAATGTTGCAGATTTTAATGTAGCAGAAAGTGTTATTAATAGTGGTACTTTGACTGTTGATAAAATTGGTACAGAAACAGATGATGTATATTCGGTATCAAATAAAGCTAATGCTCAACTATCTGTAAAGGGTAATGTATATGCTGGTTTGGCAAATAGTGGAACAATTGAAATTACAGGAGATTTTAAAGGTTCCGGTTATTTTTATAATGGCAGTTCATTTACGGCGCAAAATGCAGATGTTAGAAATTATACACAAATAGATAATGGTTCAACGTTTGAAGTAGAAAATTTAAATATTAATACTGCTGATAAAGAAACAGGAATTTTTGTAGATACAGAAAATTTTACAGTAAATGATACAGTAGATGTAAATGGTTATTTATATTTTAGAGAAAACAGCGGAGATATTAAATTAAATAATGTTAATTTAAATAATGAAATTCAGGTTTCCGGTGATAGTCTTACTGTAAATAATATGACTGTTAAAGATGGTTCATTAGTTACTTGTGATTTAAATGATGGTAATGATAATAAAGAAATTTCTATTGATAATTTGACGGTTCAAAAAGATGGAAATTTATTTATTACTAATGATGCAGGCGAAGATTCTTCTTTTAATGCAGAAAGCATAGTGCTGGAAGATAATGCGACTTTAGAAAATAGTAATAGACAAACTAGTGATGGCGATTGGACAAGCGCTTTTGGTGATTTTACCGTTAAAACTTTAACTGGTAATAATTCCAGCATTATCAACGAAGGCAAAATGGATATTGGCAAGTTAAACGGCACAGATAACAATATTGAAGTACATAGCCTTGATAAAGCGCAAATTACCATCGGCACCAATAACAGTACCGGCTTGCAGGTTACCGGCACAAGTGACGCAACCAGCCAGTTTAACAGAAACGACCTTGCTGGCAGCTTGCAGGATTTAGCTGATACTGTTAGCATTGGTTCCGGTAATCAGTTAGACAGCGTTCTTGCACAGGAAAGCGATATTATAGGCGAAACTACTGCATTGGTAGATGAATATGGCAATATTATTGCTAACACTGTTATTGAAAAAGGACATATTGCTAACGAAGGCATTACCGAACTTGCCAATGTAGCCTTTATGGCTTGGCGTGCTGAAAACGACGAAATGCACCAACGTATGGGCGAACTGCGCAGCAGTAACGGCGAAGCCGGCATTTGGGCACGCATGAAACGCGGCGAAAGCAAATACGGCGATATGGATATTAAAAACCAGTACAGCACTTACCAGTTAGGCTATGATGAAAAAGTAGGCGACAGCAACTGGTACATCGGCGGCGCTATCAGCCGTACCGAAGGCAAGAGCAGCTTTGCAACCGGCAGTGGTGAAAACCAGTCCACCGGCTTTACCGTATACGGTACTTATGTTGCTGACGACGGACAATATGTTGATTTAAGCGCTAAATACGCACGTTTGGATAACGAATTTGATGTATTTGGACGTAGCGGCATTGAAAGCACCGGCGATTACAGAAACAACGGTTATGCCTTCAGCGCTGAATATGGCAAACGCATTGAAGCTGGCAATGATTTTTGGGTAGAGCCGCAGGTACAGTTAACTTACGGGCATTTAAGCAGTGCTAACTACACCACCAGCCGTAATGTAAGAGTAACGCAGGACGCAATGGACAGCGTAGTAGGGCGTTTGGGCTTTGCGGCAGGCAAAGATATTGGTGCAGGCAATGTATATGTAAAAGCAAGCTACCTGTACGATTTTGACGGAGATACCAATGTAAAAATGACAGACGGCAAAAACAGTGCTGTTTATGACCAGGACCTTGGCGGCGGCTGGTTTGAAGTAGGCATTGGCACCAACATCAACCTCAGCGAAACTTCGCACCTGTATTTTGATGTAGAAAAAACATACGGCGGCGATATTGAAACTCCGTGGCAGTGGAATGCCGGTGTAAGATTTGATTTTTAATGTAAGGTAATTAAGACGGTTTATATAGTTTAAGAAAGATTTGTACTGTAAGGCGGCATGCAAAAACTGCGGCGGCTTAATTTAAGGTAATTGCTTTAGAGAGTCCGGTGCTGTGCCCGGACGGAATCGTAGGAGCCGCAGCATTTTTGCAGAGCCGAACAGTGCAAACTTTCTTATTTTTTTACTGTATTTTAATATTATGTTATACCTAAAAAGATGATAATTATGGCAAAAGTACCTTTTAACGAAGCAAAATTTAAGCAAATTGCCGGTAACTGTACGGCAGAATACGTTAACTATATGCCGCGCGGCAAAAACGGTATGCGCTGTTGGGAGATTAAAGCACAGAAGCCGGATGGCGACTATACGATAGTAGTTTTGTGCGATTACGGTTATAAGGTTGATGGCAAAACAGTGGAAATAACCCCTTTTAAAAACCGTGATGGGCGCAACGAAGAAATTTACCGCCTGTATCACGAAGAAGGCTTATCACAATTATTTTTGGCAAATTTATTTAACATGAGCCAGCCTTCCGTATCGCTGATAGTGAATAAAAAATAAATAAGCATGCTGCTGTATAACAGCGGCATGCTTATTATCTTTACAGAAGTATAGTTTTTTGTTAAAATAAACAGGCAAATGTGCTGCCATAACGGTAGGCGGTTAGCCCTCTGCGGAGGGACTGTGACCCTCCGATAATATAGAATCCGCTTGACGGAAATACTATTGAGGAGGGGAATAGCGTGGATATATTATCGCTGTTAGCTGTAATAGGCTATACGGTAACAATCTTTTCTGTGGGTTATTCCCTGGGAAAAGA
>OHGZ01000948.1_pt1 | contig 16170 bp, 7 predicted proteins | sample 1567851 | NCBI WGS metagenome assembly OHGZ01 (sample SAMEA3879563, study PRJEB24766) | human gut metagenome | biome: human-associated habitat; feature: feces | place: USA | collected 1985/1987 | reverse complement strand
GCTTGTTCCGTTCGCGACCTGAATACGACATACGATATTTCGCCCGAAAATCCAGACCTGCATATCGGGGACAAGGACCCTCATGGAGTACAACTCCGCCCCTTCATCGTCTGGTTCGGCGAGGCGGTTCCAATGATCGACCCTGCAATCCGACTAGTGGAAGATTGTGACATCTTTGTGGTGATCGGGACTTCGCTCAACGTATACCCGGCAGCTGGACTACTGAACTACGTACGCCATGGCCAGCCAATCTACCTCATCGACCCGAAAGAGGTAAAAGCCTATCGTAACGATATCCGCTTCATACGGAAAGGAGCATCGGAAGGGGTGAAAGAATTGAAGGAGTTATTACTGCAAAATCATTAATACGTTCTTAAAATCACTTACATAATAGAAGCACTTCAGAGCTTTTCTATTAAATTTGCATAGTAAACACATAGAATTAAGTATTATTGAGAATGGAGCATAATCCGACGAAGATTCCCTCGCCCTTACTTTCCTTGGTTCCCATACTTGTATTGGTAACCCTTTTATTTGTGACAATACGCACATTCGGTAGCGATGCCCTTAGTGGCGGCAGCCAGATCGTGTTACTTACCGCTACCGCCATCTGCTGCCTGATCGCCATGACCTACAGCAAAGTACGCTGGAAGGCGCTGGAGCTGGCGATGATCAACAATATCACTGGCGTTGCGACAGCTCTGATCATCTTACTGATCATTGGAGCGTTGTCGGGCAGCTGGATGATAAGTGGTGTCGTCCCCACTTTGATTTATTACGGGATGCAGATCATTCATCCTAGTTTCTTCCTGGCATCGACCTGTATCATTTGTGCAGTCGTCTCAGTCATGACGGGAAGTTCATGGACTACCATTGCCACCATCGGGATCGCCCTCTTAGGTATCGGACAGGCACAAGGCTTCTCCGACGGATGGATTGCCGGGGCGATCATTTCGGGGGCCTATTTCGGCGACAAGATCTCGCTGCTCTCCGATACGACGGTGCTCGCTTCGTCCACCACCGGGACGAAACTTTTCACTCACATACGCTATATGCTCGTCACGACAGTACCCTCGATAATCATTACGCTGATAATTTTTACGATTGCCGGATTCTTAAAGGGAAATGTCGCTCACGAACAAACAGCCCTGTTTGCCGATACATTAGCGCAAAAATTCAATTTATCGCCCTGGCTTCTCCTCGTTCCTGTCATTACAGGAATCCTTATACTCATAAAACTTCCCACCATTATCACACTGTTTATATCCTCGGTCATTGCAGGAATATGCATACTCATCTTCCAACCTCATATTCTCCTGCAAATCGCACAAGGTGAAACCCTAGACTTCACTACCGGATTCAAAGCCTTGATGACTTCCGTATTCGGCAGCACCTCTTTATCGACCGGACAACCCGAAATCGATGCGCTCGTCGCCACCCGGGGAATGCGAGGCATGATGGATACCATTTGGCTCATTATATGCGCCATGTGTTTCGGTGGTGTCATGTCGGCAAGCGGTATGATCCGTAGCATTACCGACGTTTTCGTCCGTTTCGTCCGTAAACCGAAAAGTGCTGTATGCTCCACCGTCGCCTCCGGACTTTTTTTCAACACTTGTACGGCCGACCAATACCTGTCCATCATACTGACCGGAAACCTCTTCAAAGAACTATATAAAAATAGGGGATTGGAAAGCCGGCTCCTCAGCCGTACCGTGGAAGATTCGGTCACTGTAACATCGGTATTGATTCCGTGGAACTCTTGCGGAATGACACAAGCAACCGTTCTCGGAGTAAGCACTCTCACTTATCTGCCTTATTGCTTTTTCAATCTGCTAAGCCCGTTAATGTCTATGATCATCGCCTTTACCGGATTCAAAATTAAACAAACCTTTTCGTCCGAACTATCCGGGAATAATTCGAAACCGATAAAACAAGCGGCATAAAAGCTGTTTCGATTTTTATGGGTACTGAAAAAACGAAACAGGTTACTCAGACCCTGCTACTTTTCCGATTCAGGAAGTTGTGTCGTACTTAAAATAGTATCGGCCTTCTCCACGTCTTCGGCAAAGACATTCAGCCTGATGGCTCCCACTTCCGAATTTGTCAAAGGCAAGACACTCGAAAATATCTCGTTGGACAAAAAACATGGAACTCCGTTTGTCTCCAATACATCTTTTACGATATTCGCTTCGACCGGAGAATCGAATGTACGATATAATACGATCTCTTTTTCCATAGGGCTCCAATTTTTAGTGACTTTTGAGATGGTGAAAGGTGAGCGCAGAGACAAACGGAAATTTCATTTCCGATCTGGCTATGCCGAACCGCATCCCATCTTGGACTTGTTTCAAAGATAACAATTTTTCTGTAAAATAGGTCGAAGGCAGTTTTAATTTTTTCCCTCCAACGAAGAAAAGAGCAAGTTTACGGCCTCTGTATAATCTTTTACATTCCGGGACTTTGATAAACGCTTTCTCAATCGCTTCTCCATATCTGGTAAAAGATACTCCCAAAACGACATCATACGAGTCAACAACTGATGTTCTCCTTGCAATAGAGTTTTATAATCGGTAAAAACACGCTCGTGCAACGAAGCCACCCTGCGATAAAAGTTCTCACTCGAAAAATTTTCATTTCCATATTCCTCTGCCAGCCACGGTTTCGCCAATAATCCTCTGCCGACCATAAGCCCCGACAGCCGGGGAAACTCCCGCTCCACGGCAACCATCTCCTCTACCGTGGTCAAGTCCCCGTTATAAACCAACGGAATAGGACAAGCATCGTAAAACCGACCGAAAGATTCCATATCCACACAACCCTTGTACTGCTGTTTCCCCAGTCGGGCATGAAGCGTGATTTGCCGCAAAGGCAAACTTTCAAGCAGAGGTAATAGCCTCAATGCCTCCGAAGGCTCCTCCCACCCCAATCTCATCTTCACCGAAAATTCCAAAGAGTCATACGATTCCAAAGGCCGCAACAATCGCTCTACCTCGTCAGGGAACGGCAATATACCCGACCCCTTATGACGATAAGCCAATACAGGGAAAGGACACCCTAAATTTATATCGACCCGAGTATAGCCAAGAGAAGCCATACAATCCACAATACGCCGCAGTTCATCGGCCTCCGAGGCTATCGCCTGCGGAACGGCCGGCACACCCCGGTTGTTTTCAAAGTCTATATCTCGTAAATCCTTCCTTCGGAAATCTCCCTTCTCGATTCTCACAAAAGGGGTATAATAAGCGGCGATGCCACCGAATAAAGCGGCATGTGCCTTACGATAAACCACATCGGTATAACCTTGCAATGGAGCAAAATACACAAGTAATGACATATGGCGAAAATAATACAAATTGAATACAAAAACAAATTCGGCGGACTGCCGAATAAAAATACCTCTTTTACCCCTCTTCCTCTGTGTCGCTTATAAAATCAGTGTAAGGGGCAAAAGCGGAATACATCTCAACCACCCCCATGTCCTGTGGCATTACAGGGCATTCACCCCTTCCTCACCCGTGGCACGAAGCAAAATATAGGAGAGACGGTACGTAGTAACGGAGAAGCCGAAACAACAATAGAACAAAGATGTTTCACTCCTCACCCTGCCGTGCCCCGCAACATTGCGGGGTGGCGCAACACAAAATATAGGGGGAGTGCCCATAGGACGGAGGGGTTAATAAACAGAGGGGATAGAAAAACTGCGACAGCAACAAACCGAGGGTATCACACTCTCCCCCTGTGTCGTGAAACGATATAGGGGGAGTGCCCATAGGGCGAGGGGGTTAAAACCTGCAATCAAAAAACTCTTATGTAATCTTCTCAACCCCTCCGTCAAAAAAAGGGGAGTGCCATAGTTGCACTCCCCTTCCCTATTTACAAGTTTATCGAATAAAAAATTCTACTATCGACCGAGAAATCGGCTCTTACTTCCGAATCAGTTTATGGCAAGAGCTGTCGCCGTCTTTCTCCAACTTCAAGATATAGACACCCGAAGCAAGTCCCGACAAACGAATTTCGGTCTCACCCGTTCCGGCGACTTTCGAGAACACACAAGCTCCCGTCATGTTGAACACGCGAACCGATGTACCTGCGGCAACACCGCTCACCACGCAACTTTCTGCAAACGGGTTAGGATAAATTCTCACCCGGTCGGCCTGTTCTTCTTCCACGCCCGAAACATAATTGGTCTTTACGGAGATCGTCACATCTTGACGCATGGTATGGAAATACACGCCTTCCTCGAACAAAGCGGTTATATCCTCTTCGTTCAACATGACGGAAACCAATTCGTAGCCGTCTTCGAGTACCGGTTCGGAAATCATCAGCATGGTTCCGTTCTTGATGTTCCCATCGGCCGGGACATCGGCCAAATCGCCACCGACATACACTTGTACATCTATGCTGCCACCCTCGATTTCATCGATAGTCAGTTTGAACATTTTATCGATTTCTTTGGCTTTTACAACAAGCATCACATCTTCTTTCATCGTCAGCGAATAGATACCATCTTTAAACTGATCCTTAATATCCGATCCGTTCAGCGACACATAAACCAATTCGTATCCTTCATCAAGTACCGGTTCATAAATTTTCAAGGTCGCATTTTCCGGTACTCTGCCACCGGCCGACACATCGGTCACTACCCCCTCATCTTCGAATTCCGCTTTTATCGTACCTCCCACGAAATCCTTAACCGTCAATCCATACGTTTTTTTTCGGATCGTCACGGTAACGTTCACATCGCCCTTCACCACATGGTTATACGTTCCTGAGAAAAACTGCTCCGTTATATCTGTCCCGTTCATCAATACGGAACCTACTTCATACCCTTCTTCGACTGTCGGCCACCACAAGATAAGCGTTTGCCCATCCAAAATCTTACCGTCCGACGGTACATCGCTCAAATCTCCTTTATCAGAAATAGCCACCCGCATACTACCGTGCTCGAACGGTTCCACCGTCAGACGATAGGCTTTCTGGAAGGACGCCGTAATCGAAGTGTTTTTCTTCAATACGAACTTATACTCATTGTTCGCGAGTTGGCCGGTTACATTTTCATCGTTCACGACGAGAGAAAGCAAATCGCATCCGCTGTCCGGAATAACTTTCACCGTTATCTCCACATTCCCGTTCACACGAGTTCCCGTCGTCAACAGCTCTTCCGAACCCGCCGCATAAAGTTCTATGCGCCCGTTCAAGGAATAAGAGAAATCTACTTGGTAAAGAAGACCGAATTCCGCAGAAATCACAATATCCCCTTCGCCTTCGGGTATAACATACGTATATCCCGATCCCGATTTTTCGATTTCTTCCCCGTTCACCCGTACGGCAACCAACGGCAATTTGGTCGGATTATCAGAATAAGCATCGATGATAAGCGTAGTACCCACGTCTACTTGCTGCCCCGACTGCACATAACTCGGGAAAAAAGAACCCGCAGGCCTATAAGCCACCTCCAAATGAGTACCGGGCTCTGCCGGAGCCTCGATAATCACTTTACGACTCGCCGCATTCAACTGCGCATCCTGTGCGCTCAAACTACAAAACAAAAAACAAAACAGTATAGATAAAAAAATCGAATAACTCTTTTTCATGATATATTAATATTAAAAATAATCGCAAAAAAAATAAATTTTCTACCGATTAAAAATTTGTTAAAAGGACCGAACCCTAAATGATAGGGCTCGGTCCGCTATTGAGATCACCCTCTTAAAAAGAAAGTGAGAGATTACATCATCGATTCAACACTTTGACCGTACGAACCACCTTGCCCTCTTTCATCACCTTCACCACATAAACGCCTTTGGCTCCGAGAGAGATGCTCATGTTTTGACCGGCTGCGACAGCCGCTTCTTTCTGTGCGACAAGCACTCCCGAGGCATTGTACACGCCCACTTGGTAGTCTCCGTCCTCTTCAAATTCCACGAAAAGAACTCCCTCTACGGTATACGTGCGCAACTCACCGGCCATGCTCTCTTCTACACCGTCTACATCGCCTACTTTGAATACAGGATAGCTCTTGGTATCGGCCCCGAGCGTATTTTCAAGAGTCAGAGTAACCGTATAATCGCCCGGTTTGCTATAAGTCAGTTTCGTGGAACCTTCGAGGTCGGTACCGGTCGATTCGCTGAGGACACCGCGTTTGGCTGTCCAAGTCGGACGAGTCTCTACCTTGAAAGTGGATCCCGGCACAAACGGACAACCTGAGATATACAGAGGATTCTGAGCGACTTGACGACCGGCGCCTTCACTACCAAGAGCTTCCGTCTTGAACGAACAGGCTTTAGCCCCTGCAACCGAACCTTTGGCTGCAAAGTAGTGGTCTTCATCGGCATCGGTTTCGAAATCCCAGTAAGCCATCACTTCTTGGGGAAGGCTGTTGGCATCCAGACCGTTCTTCACGTTTTGCACTTGCTCGGGAGTCATGGCTCCGTTCCAAACCAACAGATCGTCGATAATACCATTATTGAAAACAGGTTCCGATCCACGGCCTCCGGCAAAACAGAACCAATCTGAAGTCGTGATAGAATAATTCACATTAGCCCATGTTTCGGTCGTACCCGAAGCTCCATCTAAAACCCACGTTGACTCTTGGAGCACACCGTTCAGATAAAATTTGGAGCGGAATTGCGACTGGTCGTTATACTCGAATGTCAATACCACGTGATTCCATGCATTGGGTGTTACGACTGCGTTGGGGAACGTATATTTCAACTCGGGAGCGCCATTGTACGTAGCGGTCCGGAAGGTATAACTGTTAAGTTTACCCGTAGATGACAAGTCAGACCACATCCAGCCCCAGTTATTCACCGGCCATGCACTCGATGCGCGATTTTCCACACTGAAGAAACAAGACCCTTCGGGTATCGAAGTGAAACGAACCCAAGCCGACACGGAGAACGTTTGACCGTCACCGATAGACAAATCGGACATTCTTCCGCCTACCCAGCCTTCATTGATCTCGATACCGCGCGAAGAAGCTCCATTGGCTTTCCTTCCGGTATAGCCCAACGTCAGCGCCTCGTCCACGTCGATCTTCACATCATCTTCTGCCACAGCTTCCCCGCCGATAGTCAGCGATTGAATCTCGGGCAACGCACCCACGGCTTCGCTGGTAATCTGCACATAGTAACCATAAGTGGTCGTTTCGCCGTCGCAAATGACTTGCAGATCATAACCGCCTATTTCTTCAATACCTTCCGATACGGTAAATACAGTCGTATTACTTGCCTCTTTTACGACCTCACCGGTACTGTTGAGCAATTTCCAGTCGGCAGCGGCGTGACGGGGATCGACATACGAAATTTCGAAGCTCTCGCCCGGCTTGATGGTAGTTTTATTTATCTGTATATCGTCGGTAACCGTATACTCACCCATACTCATATAATCGCTCCATGCGATCTCGGAATCGGACTTCATATCGACCGAAACGGCTGCGACACCGAAACGAATCTCCTGTTCGCCCTGCAAATCGGTAGGAACAGAGAAATACATACCGGCCCAAGAAGTAGTGATACCCATGAATTGAGGCTCACCGCCTTTTTGTTGAGCGTACAGTTTGAACATCGAAGCATTCACGTCGAGGTTATAAACCGGCTCGCCCGGCAATTTGTCGTTATCCATGTTAAATATCACCTTACCATCTACACCTTTGTAGTGAGATGCAAGAACTTTGGCAATCTTAATCTCGGGAGCCGCCGGTGTAGGCATAGCACCGCGGGTGATAGAAAATTCACCGAGGTATAAGTCGAGGTTCTCGGCATTTTCGAAATGGAGGGCAACCATAGCGATTTCCTTACCGGCCAACATAGCCCAAGATCCACTCACTTTAAACGTCTTTTCCACCCACACTTCATCGTCGGCCTCATCGGCGACAGTCAATACCTTGAAACTGCTCTCGCGCAAAATCGTTTGCTCGTTGCCTTTGGCAGAAAGTGCCAAATTAACATCGGCCTGACCGCCTACCAATTTGTAACGAACCGTAATCACATCGGCTGCGGACAAAGCGAACTCGGTCTTGAACAAATGCAAATACTCATTGTCCACAGAACCGAAGAGGCGCAGACACGAACCGCCTACATAGGCATCGTCGTAAGTAAACTTGGCCTCCAAGCCATTTTCCACTACCTTGTCGGCCGTTTTACCCATGAAATCGGATGCAAACCACCAACGCCAAGTAGGCAAATAGTCCTGTACACCGATATTGTACCATTCGTTATCGTTCTGACGTTCGCCCATCCAGTTCAAGAAACGACCGTTACCCAAATTGAAATAAGAAATAAACGGTTCCTCGGAAAGATCCCATTTGAGCGAACTGCGTGCCGTCATGAAAGCCGACATACCGAACCACTTGTCATCGGGGTGATGGTTACCGCGATTGTAAACCTCGATTTTATCGATGGGATTGCGGTTACCGTTGGTAAAGAACTGCTCGATCAGATGTTGATAATATGTTTGCTTGGCTACATCTGTACTACCGTTATTAGCACGGTCGGCCCACAACATATTATAATCGTGAGCGCCCCACAGACCGATAGAGAGATTATAGTCTTTGAGAGTTCTCCACGTAGAAGGATCACCGCCCTGCATGTTGAAGCCGGCATAAAGATCGAGCGAACTGCGACCGGGGGCATAGGTATCTACAGTAGATTGGGTCAACCCTCCCAATACTCCATGCCAATTGTAATTGAGAAAAAGCGAGGTGCGGATATGCTCGCCATCGCCGAAGGTATCGTTGTTATGATTACCGAGACCACTATCGAAAGTAATCTGCCCATCATCGTTGGTTCCATCGTACCAGAAGTTCTCGACCACCGGGTTACCTTTTTCCGTAAGGTATTTGTGAACTGTCTCGTGCAATGCACGCAATCCCGACAAAATAAAAGAAGAACCTGTACTGAACTCCGAGTTATAGCCTAATCCGTCCACACCATGATAATGGAGGAATTTAGCCACTTTCTCTGCCTCTATGCCCACCAACGTGGAAAAACCAGAGGACCACTCTGAACTTATACCTCCCCAAGGAACGGAAGCCACACCCGAAACACCTACACCATTTTTATGGGCGACATCGGCGAATCCACCGGGGACCCACCCGTGTGGAGCCGTCCAGTCTCCGTAATGAGTAACGTATGACCAAGTACTGAAAGCCTCGGAATCGAACTTACCGTTAGGACGCGCATTGGTGTTACCATTGCTGGCATTTCCTACCGGAACCCAGAAAACGAGTTTTCTGTCGTTGGCCTCGGTGAGCGTCTCGTCGATCTGCGTGGCCGCATTGCGAAAACGTTCTTTGGGTTTCACACGGGAAACATAAAAATTCTCGTCCTCGAACAAATCTTCGCCGGGAACCCAACTACTAACATACTGACCGAGTTTCGGACTCTCCGGCCACGTCATGTAATCTTCTTTCAATTCTTGTGCTTGCGAAGAAAATGAAAGAACTAAAATTCCAGATAATAAAAATAGATTTTTTTTCATGGAAAATTTTTTTTGGTTAATAAAAATTTGAATTATTCTCAAAAAGTTTTTTCTATCTTCAAGTTCCGCGGACAGGAGGCGTTTTAGCGGCCTCCTATCCCGAAACGACTCTTTTTTTACAACACCACGGGAACACTATCGGCTTCGATAGAGAGAGTGCGACTTCCCACATTACCCGTAATCGAGAACGAAACGGTTGTCTCGTCGCCGCTGCCCGAGATATCCATGCTGCCCGTCACCTCGGCCCGAGCTCCGTCTATATCGACTACCGTACCGACAGGAATATCGTAATGTCCTGCATAACCGCCACCCTTATAGGCATCGGTCAACGTAAGCATGATTTGCCCATAACCCGATGTGGGCGAAATGAACACTACCAAATCGCCGCCCTCGTCATAAACCACCGAGTTTTCTTTCACGGTGTTGGAGGCGTTCAATTCCAAATCGACAGGTAGAGCGATCACTTTCACCTCGGCCTTCTCGGACGATACGCCAGCCACCTCGGCAGTAACGTCTGCCTTACCGGCCTTAATACCCGTAATCGTCCCTTGTGTGTTATCGTCGCCGGTTTGCTCGGCAGTGAGCACATCGGTAGCAGATGAAGTCCAAGTCACGTCATAAGGATTCTCTCCTCCCGACAAAGTTTTGGCATCGATACCCCATTGCACAGTCTGTCCCTCGAAAAGAGTACGCGCATTACCCGATTTCCACAAAACAGACAAGATACCCTCGGTGACACTCACCGGAACCCTTTTTTCCTTGCCGTTGGCCGTAAGAACCAGCTCGGTCTCGCCCAATGCGAGTCCCCTCAGCTCTATGACATTACCGTTATATTCACCCACTTGAACTTTGGAAGGATCGACTGCCTTGACTACCGGCTTGTGATAAGCATAAGACGAAGCGGGAATCACTCCCGTCGTAAGTCTCAACACACTTCCCACAGGCATGGAAATCGGATCGTGGTCGACCGTAATTTCCTCCACCGGATAACGAGTCTTAAAGTCCTGCACACGGAACGTCGCTACGAACACCGTGTCGGGAGTAATACAATGGAATTCGGCTTCGCCTTCCTCCGAACCCGAGCGCAACGCAAGCACGGCATCGAATCCCTCTCCTTTCACATATTCCTCGGTCTTGCCCGTAATCAATACCCCATTACTCGAAACGACTTCCCAACGATAGGCATCGTAGCCCGCCTCGATATCCTCTTTGGCGCCCGACTGCACGTTCATGGCGATACGCACGGTATCTTCCGAATTGATGTCCATTTCGGCCTCGTACGTATAGGCAAAGTACATCGACAATACCTCCTTACTGGGACGGGTATTTATATAGGGCATATTTTCGAAACCTTTGCCATAGAAAGTAGCCAACAACTGGGGAGCCAACATGATATCGCAAGATGCCGACTTGACCGTGGAAGCATCACCGATGGAAAGGGTGACTTTTCCCTTCCCCGAGGCACGGGGAGCTGCATAGTGCACGGCTACGAGACCTCTCACGGTGTCGATCGTCATCACCGGATCGAAAGCGGTTAGCCCTTCGAGAGTAGGAACCGGATCATAATCATAAAGAAGTTCTTTGGGAGAAACAGAGAACAGCACCGAATCGTGGGCCGTATTGTAACTACGTTTCGAAGTCATTTCGGTGAAAGTGCTGTCGTTGGGAATACACATCACACCGTCGGGCAAATTGCGCGACACGGTAACGGTAGTAAGGGCATATTTGCCGTTCTCCAACATGGCTTTGAGCCGGGTCTCTTTTTCCTGACCGCCATCCAAAGCCACCACAGCGGTATCACCCAGCAAGGCAGCAACCGTCTGGTCTTCTATCGACCAAGAGACAGGAGTCTCGATCACTTTCCCACTCACATTGGTAACCGTCGCCGAAATCCTCACCGTATCGCCCAATTTCAAATTAATGTCCATGGGATCGATGGTAATATACACCTCGGTCGCACCGTCGAGCGTAGCTTCCTCCTCACATGCGGTGAACGAAGTCACACCGAGGAAGCTCGCCAAAAAGAATATAAAGCTATATCGTTTCATGTTTCAAATGTTTTATAGATTAAAAGTTTACCGGAATTACCAATGTAAATTCGTTATCGGGGCTTTGCTCGCCTCGGGTTTCGGTCTGTTTATCCCAGAAAACACGCGAAGCGCCGGTGTTGGGTTGCCCGAGAGCCTGTACGAGCGAAGCGATCTCCAACGTATTGTTGGCTGTCTCCTCGATGGGAATACGACGTAATTGCAACTCGGTGTCGACGCCTTGGTCTTTCATGTTGTTCACATCGACCGGGAAGATACGGGGATATCCCGTGCGGCGGAACGTCGTCCATGCCTCGGCGCTCATGGGGAAGTTGGCGATATATTTCTGAGTGATGATTTTTTCCAGCATCACCTCCTTCGAGTCGCTCGCATCCCATTTCACACCCACTTTCACACGACCGGCTATGTTGTTCTCGTTGTTATACGGATCGACATAATCGATATCCTTCGCCGCAGTCTGGGCAAGATATTCGTCGATGACGGTTCCGTCGGTGATCCCATTCTCTTGGAAACAAAGACGGATACCGGCCTCATACCAACTCTGAGCGTCACGGCCAAGCGCATTCCAGCCTCTCAAAGCAGCCTCGGCCAACAAGAAGATACTCTCGGTGCGTTTGAAGAAAGATTGATGCATATATTTGAATTCGCCCGACAAAGTCGAGAATGGGCCATAACCGCCTTTGTCCTTGCCGGTCGTATTGCTGTTACGCATGCTGATACCCGTACGCACTCCGTAAACATCGATGGGAGCCTGTATACCCGTAGACTTCTCTTTAATAGGATATGCATTGGTATCGAACCAGCGGGTAAGCAGCGGGTGATTGTAACGTTTGAGAATATTTTCAAACGAAGCGCCCAAACGAATATCGTGCCACTCGTTACCGATACGCCACAAAGCACAAGCGTTTTGCTCCTGATAATAGGCTATATCCTTCGCATCGGTGTCGGTGAGGACACCGATTTCGTCGGTGACAGCTTGTTCAAATTTGGACTGAGCCGTACCCGGATTGATTTTCACCATGTTCATGGCCATACGCATTTTAATACAGTTGGCAAACTTCACCCACATGCGCCAATCTCCATTAGAGAGCGTCTTGATAGTCAAATCCTCGATCTTGGCGAACTCCTCGCGGGACGGCTGACGCTCTTTCAATATGCGTATAGCCTCGTCGAGATCGTCGAAAATCAAATTGTAAATATCCTCGCCCTTTTCATAGGTCAACGGCGGAGTACGTTTCAAATTACGCCAGTCGCTAAAAGGAGCCGCGCCATAGAAGTCGACGATTTCGTGGCCTTGATAGGCTTGGATAATCAACGCCACAGCACGCCATTCGGGTTTACCCAATTCGGTAGCGTGGTGAATGGCATTGTAAGACTGTGTGAAAATCTGGTTATCCATAGGGCCCCCCAAATAATCGTTGGGGAAAGTATAAAGCGTAGGCAACGGACCACCGAAAGCAAAAGTACTCTTGGTTGTCGTCCAGTATCCTGCATAGTTGTCGATACTGTTCGCCCTGTAATATTGATATTTGTGAGGCGCCCACGATCCGTTAGGTTCGTGCGAATAGTTGATCATGAACGGAATAGCTCCTTTCAGCTCCTTCTCGAGAACAGTAATATCGGTAGCTCCCGCCCCCTCTTCGTTATTGTTGTCCATCTCCTCCTGCTTACCGATCAACCACGGATACTCCTCCTGAAACTGGTCGCCGCAAGAAGTGAACAAACCTACTGAAAACACGGATTCGATAACGAGGAATCCGATCGAATATATTGTTTTTCTCATATTGATGACTATTTATATTAAATCGTTCTTCATTAGAAATTGAATTTCAATGTTAACGCAAAACTACGCGTCGTAGGCAAAGAATAACAGTCGATACCGGAGTAACCGTTGGCGGCCGATACCGAGATGTCGGGATCCACGGGAGAATCTTTATAGATAAAGAACGCATTCTTCACCGAGAACTGAGCGGTCATACCTTGATTCTTACCGAACAAATTGGGCATGTCGTAGCTCAACGAGATGTCACGCATGCGCAAGCTGGTGGCATTATATACATGGTCTTCCATGGGAAGGGCACCGATGGTCGTATAGTAGTTCTCGACCGAAACTTTGTTCCCCGATCCGTCGGGTAGAGGTTTGAGAATATATTCCTTTCCGTTTTGCATAACCCGTTCTCCGTTCAAGCGGTCTTGTGCAGAACGTTCGGAAAGGCCGTACAGGTCGAGATCAGCCTCGGTCAATGACATCACCTTACCGCCGATACGGCCGTCTATCAAGAAATAGAGCGTGAAGTTTTTCCAAGTAAATGTATTGTTCCAACCGAGAGTGACAGGCGAAGTCATATTGCCCACTTTGGTCTCGTATTTACCGGAAGCCATCACGGGAACGGCATTCTCGTAATTACCGGCATCATTGATTTTGATATGGCCGTTTTCATCGCGGGCGAAAGAGTTGACATAAATATCGCCATAGCGTCCGCCTTCTACGTATTTAATCTTGAAAGCGTTGGGACCCATTTGCACTTCGTAGGGAGCGCCGCTCTCGGTTTTGTAAGTTTCGAGGATACGGTTGTCATTCCATGCGATATTGAATCCGGTCTGCCATCTCCAATCCTTATTGATGTTCCAGCGATAAGATGCTTGGAATTCCAAACCATAGTTGCGTATCTTACCTGTGTTGACCGGCTTCGATTCGCCATTGGCAGTGGTGACATACAAGAACTGGTTACGTAACGTCGAATTGTAATAAGTAAGGTCGAAGTTGAATTTGTTTTCGAACATCCAAACGTCCAAACCGGTCTCGAACGAAGTGGTCGTCTCCGGTTGAGGATCGTCGAACAAAGGAGGACGAGTACTGATCGTACCGTTGGAGAAATCGTAGCTCTGACGGGCGAACAAGGTGTTGGGAATGGGGTTACCTACCACCGACCAACTACCGCGCCATTTCAACTGATTGAGCCAATCCCGGCGAGGCAAAAACTTGTCGATGAGCACATTCACACCGGCCGAATAGTAATCGAACGATTTATATCCGCTCCCTTGCGTGAACTGTTGGAACGACTGTGCCCACTCCAAACGATAACTACCGTCGAGGTAAACTTTATCGAATAATCCGACCGAAGCCGTAGCGAAGAGTGCCGTGCTCCAATCCTTGTTATTCCAACTGTCCGAAGCCGATGTAGCACTTCCGTTAGGGTTGTTGGGACGGCTGTGTTTATTATTCTGAGGAACGAAAGCATTGGGCACACCGCAAGTATCTATCGCCGTAGTGATGCTCGTGTTACGATCGTAATGACGTGAAAAGCTGGTTCCCACAGCCACATTCACATCGATTTTATCATTGAAACGGTCGTTCCAAGTGAGCATGTGGTCATTATAAATGTCGCTCGAGCGAGAATCTCCATTGTAATATTTACCACCTACATAATCGAAGCCTACCCGGTTCATACCGGCATACTCCTCGTTCAGATTATTCTGAGTCACATAATCGACATTGAAACGCGTCTGATATTTAATATTTTGCCAAATCTTGGCATCCAAAGTAATATTTGCCAACAAACGGTCGCGCTTCAAATAATCGTTATACATGTTGGCCACCCAGTAGGGGTTGTTCAGATATTGGTCATACCAGTACCAAGTTTGAACCGGTTGTCCGATCAATTTGGGATTACCTTTCTCCGGATCGCTCACGATATTGTCGGCCACCGTACCGAGGTGTTTATAGTTATGCTTGAAATAACGCATATCGATATCGGCCGGAGTACGGTACAAAGCATAGAGAGCGCTCAATGCCTTACCCACGACAGGAGCGTTATCGGTCTTCTGATGTATCCAGTTAAGGCTCGTGTTGATATTGATACGCTTGTCGAACAACGAGAAAGACTCCTTGAACATCACGTTATTACGGGTAAACTTATTGTTCGGTATCAATCCCGTTTGATAGGTATTATTATAAGAAAAATAAGTTCGGAAGTTTTCCGTACCGCCACTCAACGTAACGCCGTTGGTCGTAGTCACGCCTTTGTTGAAAAAGTCTTTTACGGCATTGCGTGCAGAATTCATCAGATACGGGGCAGAAGCCACCTCGTCGGCCGAACGTGTACCGATCTTAGGACCCCACGCCGACCATTGGTCTCCGCCACTGATACCATAAATCTGTTGGGTACGAGGATACATGGCTATCGTCTCGATCGACGTGGTGCTCGACACATTCACCTTGACAGAACCCGAAGCACCCGATTTGGTCGTGATAACGATCACACCGTTATTGGCTGCGCTACCGTAAAGAGCTGCGGCATTCGGGCCTTTCAAAATCGTCATGTTATCGATATCTTCGGGGTTGATCGTCGACAAGAGGTCATCGCCGCTACGTCCGCCGCCGAGTATCATGTTATCGGTCGCCTGCGTACCCATACCGTCTTGCATAGGTACACCGTCGACAACGATCAACGGCTGATTGGTTCCGAGAATAGAAGTGGAACCGCGAAGCACAATTTTAGAAGCTCCACCGCCCGCTCCCGAATTATTGGGAACGATAGTAAGACCAGCACTCTTTCCTTGCAGCGAGTTAATGAAGTTATTATCCTTGATACGGGTCACTTCCTCGTTCTTAATAGTCTGGGTAGCATAGGTAAGC
>OHGZ01000947.1_pt1 | contig 16187 bp, 14 predicted proteins | sample 1567851 | NCBI WGS metagenome assembly OHGZ01 (sample SAMEA3879563, study PRJEB24766) | human gut metagenome | biome: human-associated habitat; feature: feces | place: USA | collected 1985/1987 | reverse complement strand
GCGTGGATTTTTCCAGCGGCTTTTTGGTATTTACAGGAGAAACCGGCGCCGGAAAGTCGATCCTGCTCGGCGCGCTGGGCCTCCTGCTGGGGAACAAGAACGACAACGCCACCCTGAAAGACGACAAACGTAATTGCCTGATCGAAGGCGTTTTCGATCTCGGAACAAGGGACCTGCAGGCATTCTTCGACCGAAACGACCTGGATTACAGCCGCGAAACGACACTCACGCGCCAGATCACCCCGGCCGGCAAGAGCCGCTCGTTCATCAACGACACTCCCGTTCCCCTTGCGTTGCTGCGCGAACTGGGATCGCAACTGATCGACATCCACTCCCAACACCAGAATCTGATCCTGGGATCAGAGGCTTTCCGCACGCAGGCCGTCGATACGGTCGCCGAAAACCACGACCTGCGGATGCAATATACGACCCTCTACGAACGGCTCTGCCACCTGCGCCGTGAACTCGCACGGCTGCGCGAAGAGGCCGAAGCCGGACGCAAGGACGAAGAGTGGCTCCGCTACCAGGTCGAAGAACTCGCAGCGGCCCACCTGAAGGAAGGAGAACAAACCGAACTGGAACAGGAGCTGGAGGTTCTTTCGAACGCCGACCGCATCAGCGAAACCCTCACGGCGCTGCGCAATGCCCTGGACGACGAACAAATCGGGGTGTTGGTACAACTCAAGGCCAGCGAAACGGCCTGCCGCCACCTCGAAGCCGGCTATCCTTTCGCAGCGGAAGCCGCCGGACGGCTCCGCTCCGTGCTCGAAGAGCTGAAGGATCTCGGCGCCTCGGCCGCCGCACAGAGCGAACGGCTCGACGCCGATCCCGAACGGCTGCAAAAAATCGGCGACCGACTCAACACCATCTACTCGCTCTGCCAGAAACACCGTGCTGCGGATCTCGGCGAACTCCTCGCCAAACAGACCGATTACGAAGCACGCCTGCAAGCGATCACGCACGGCGACGAAGCCATCGCCGCCGTTGCGACCGAACTGACCGCCACCGAAGAGAAGGCCGAAGAGCTGGCCCGGAACATCCACGCCACCCGCGAAAAGGCCGCACCGACGTTCAACGATGCGATTCAGACGACCCTCGCACGGCTCGGCATGCCCGAAGCCCGTTTCGTCGTACAGCTCACCCCCGCACCGGCCTTGACCCCCACGGGTGACGACGAAATAGATTTTCTGTTCACAGCCAACGGAAATTTCGCTCCTCAAAAAGTGGAACGCATCGCCTCAGGCGGTGAAATTTCACGCGTAATGCTGGCTCTCAAAGCGTTGCTCGCTCACCGCATGGAGCTGCCGACGATCATCTTCGACGAGATAGACACGGGCGTTTCAGGCCGCATCGCCGACGCCATGGGCGAGATCATCGCCGACCTCTCGCAGACCATGCAGGTCGTGGACATCACCCACCTGCCGCAGGTCGCTTCGAAAGGCGACACTCACTTCGTGGTTTACAAAGACGCCGAAGGATCCCATATCCGCCGCCTCGACCCGGAGGAGCGGATTACCGAAATCGCCAAAATGCTATCGGGCAGCCAAATCACGGAAGCCGCACTCGCACAGGCTCGTATCCTGCTGGACAAATAACAGATACGTCGGCACACGATCATTTTCACGAATCGAACGATCCGACGCCACTATTCCCGGTCTGTCAATACCTTTACAAAGCTGATTGCTCTCTCACGCAAGAGAGTACGAACTTTACCGACCTGCAGAGCCGGGCAATGGATTTCCCGTCGAAACCTACAGTGCAGGCATTTCGCCATCGGAAATCCTTCCGTAACGGGTTGCCATATCCTTTATGGAAATTCCCGTTCCGCAAAATCCGCAGCAAACCCTTCCATCCGACGCCGACAAACAAAAATATATCGGCATACGCCGTTTTTTTACGCTTCGGTTAAATCTTTTTCGCAGCGGTTACGTCTTATGAATAGACGCGTCGTTAAAACAGACAAAATATGCAAGAAACGAAACTGAAACTCCTCGAGCGGATCGTCGATCGGCGACAGGATTTCCTTTACCGCTTCGCCTATTTCCGCACGGGATCGCGGGCCGATGCGGAAGACATCGTGCAGGACGTCCTGCTGCGGCTCTTCCACTCGGATTGCAACCTCGACCGCATCGACGACGTGGAGCGCTACCTCTGGCGGGCGATCGCCAACCGCTGCTGCGACTACCACCGCCACCGGCGCAATGCGACGCTGCCGACCGAACGGGCCGCCGCACTTGCGGACGACTCCAGCGAGCCGGAACTCCGCGAAGAATACGAACGAATCGCCGGGCTGCTCGCAACCCTCCCGGAGGAACAGGCCGAAGTGATCCGCCTGAAAACCGCCGACTCCCTGACTTTCGCCCGGATCGCCGAGATCACCGGCAGCACCGAGGCGACCGTCAAATCCCGTTTCCGTTACGGGATCGGCAAGCTCCGCAAACTCATCAACCACTAAAAATCATCCGCCATGAAATGCACCGATTTTGAAACCCGAATCGAACTGCTGTTCGATGACAATATCCCTGCAGAGGTTCGCCGCGAAATGTTGGAACACCTCGAAACGTGTCCCGCCTGCGCCGAATTCTACCGCCAAACGAAAGCAGCCTTCAACGCCGTCGCTCCGCGCGTCGAAATGCAGGCTCCGGCCGGTCTGAAAGCCCGCATTCTGAAAACCGCCGCACAAGCCGATAATACGCCGGCAACCGCACGAACGACCGCTCCGGCACGCCCCCGGCGATTGTGGTTCCGGCCGCTGTCCGCGACATTGAGCGCCGCAGCCCTCGTCGCCCTCTTACTGCTCGTCTTCGATCCCGTCGGCCGCTACCGGGCCCACGCCGCAGGACGTATCTTCCGCGATGCAGCCGCTCAACTCGACAAAAGCCGTTCGTTCCGCCTCGAAATGACCGTCCGCACTCTTCCCCAGGAAAATTTCAGTTACATCGATGCCGAAGTCCCCTTTGTCTCCCACCGTATGTGGGTGGAACCGGGTTCAGGCCGCTGGCGGCTGGAAAAAGCAGGACGGATCGCCCTAAGCGACGGGGAACGGATCCTGATGTGGAGTCCCGCGATAAACTCAGGTTTCATCATGCGTCCCGGCAGCGGCGCAATCGAAGATTTCGCCACCTTGCTCGACCCTTACACCCTGCTGCTGCGGGAAGAGCTCAACTTCGCCGAACGCCGAAACGCAAGTTACAGCAAGCAAGTCGGACCGGAAACGATCACGCTGACCGTCGAAGCACCGGCCGAAGGGGATTTCAGCAACGACTACCTGTCGGGGACCTCGATCGACGAATCCGACACCCGGCGCGAATACCGCTTCGATCGGACGACCGGACGGCTTATCGGGCTGAAAATCGAGCAGACCGACGGGAAAACGCCCGTAACCATCGCCGAATTGCAACGCATCGTTTACGACATACCGTTGTCCGATACCCTCTTTCGGGCTTACGACGGCATCGAATGGATCGACCTCACCAAACCGGTCGGCGGCGTACACTTCGCAGCCATTGCACCGGAAGAGGCGGCCCGCAAGCTCTTCGCCGCCATGCAGACGTGGGATACGGAAATACTCGCCGAAGGACTCGTTTACTATCCGCTCGACCTTATGAAGGAACGATATGCAGGCTGCCGCCTCCTCGAAACACAGCCAGCCTTCCGTTCGGGACAGTACGCGGGAGTATTCGTTCCCTGCCGAGTGAAAATGTCCGATGGCCGCATCGAAAAAATAGTGCTCGCTCTGCGCAATGACAACCCCACCGGTTCGTGGGTGGCCGACGGCGGCCTCTGACGCTCCCGGAAATAAAAAGTTCCACATTCCCTCCGTTTTCCGGCAGACAAGCTACGGATCACGACCGCATCAGTCGTGTATGAAAAGCCATCGGAATTTCCCCGAGCCCTTTCCGTATGTCTTTCCAACAGCAGGCAGCGTCGTATTCGTATGAACCGCAGAACGCCCGCCGCCCTGAAAACGGCTCTCCGGACTTCATACACGACAGCCCGGAATAAAAAAGTTCCCGGAATCGCAAATGCGATTCCGGGAACTTTTCATAAGAGAAGCGATGGACTACATCATACCGCCCATGCCGCCGCCCGGCATCGCAGGCATTGCGGGAGCGTCCGACTTCTTCTCGGCCAATACACACTCCGTGGTAAGGAACATCGAAGCGATCGAAGCCGCATTCTCCAACGCCACACGCGAAACCTTGGTCGGGTCGATGATACCCGCTTTGAGCAGGTCCTCATAACGGTCGTCGCGGGCGTTGTAACCGAAGGCGCCTTTGCCCTCCTTCACCTTATTGACAACCACCGAACCCTCGCCGCCGGCATTCGTCACGATCTGACGCAGCGGCTCTTCGATAGCGCGTTTTACGATCTGGATACCGGTCGTCTGGTCTTCGTTGTCGCCCTTGAGCGTCTCCAAAGCCTCCACCGCACGGATGTAAGCGACACCGCCGCCCGGCACTATACCTTCCTCGACGGCAGCACGGGTCGCAGCCAACGCATCGTCCACACGGTCTTTCTTCTCTTTCATCTCGACCTCGGTCGCAGCGCCGACGTACAGCACAGCCACACCGCCGGCCAGTTTAGCCAAACGTTCCTGGAGTTTCTCCTTGTCGTAATCCGACGTAGCGGCTTCGATACCGGCGCGGATCTGCGCCACACGGGCAGCGATAGCGTCCTTCGAACCGGCGCCATCGACAATCGTCGTATTCTCCTTGTTGAGCGTAACCTTCTCCGCCGTACCCAGCACCGAGAGGTTCGCGTCCTCGATCTTCATACCCTTGTCGGTCGAAATGACCGTGGCACCCGTCAGCACGGCGATATCTTCGAGCATCTCCTTGCGGCGGTCGCCGAAGCCCGGAGCCTTGCAAGCGGCGATCTTCAACGTACCGCGCAACTTATTGACAACCAGTGCGGAAAGTGCCTCGCCATCCACATCTTCGGCGATAATCAGCAGCGAGCGTCCGCTCTGAGCCACCGGCTCGAGCACACCCATCAGCTCCTTCATCGTCGAGATCTTCTTATCGGTAATCAGGATATAGGGTTTGTCCAACTGCGCCTCCATCTTCTCGGTATCGGTGATGAAGTAGGCCGAGATATAGCCACGGTCGAACTGCATACCCTCGACCACATCCACATGGGTTTCGGTACCCTTGGCCTCCTCGACAGTGATGACACCCTCCTTATTGACCTTGCCCATCGCCTCGGCGATCAGCTTGCCGATGGTACCGTCGTTATTGGCGGAAATCGTAGCGACCTGCTCGATCTTTGCGAAATCGGTGCCTACGGTCTGGCTCTGCTTCTTGAGTGAATCCACGACCACACCGACAGCCTTGTCGATACCGCGTTTGAGGTCCATCGGATTGGCTCCGGCGGTCACGTTCTTCAGTCCCACGCCGATCATCGCCTGCGCCAGCACGGTTGCGGTCGTCGTGCCATCGCCGGCATCGTCGTTGGTCTTCGAAGCGACCTCCTTGACCATCTGGGCGCCCATGTTGGGAATCGCATCCTCCAGTTCCACCTCCTTGGCGACGGTCACACCGTCCTTGGTCACCTGGGGAGCACCGAACTTCTTGTCGATGATTACGTTGCGTCCTTTGGGACCGAGCGTTACCTTCACAGCGTTCGACAAAGCGTCCACACCCTCCTTGAGAAGCTCACGGGCTTCCACGTTGTATTTTATCTCTTTTGCCATAATCGTAATTTTTTTAATCCAACCGAACTAATTAAATGATAGCCAGAATATCCTGCTGCTTCATAATCAGGTAATCCGTGCCATCGACATTGATCTCCTGACCGGCATACTTGCCGTAAAGCACCTGATCGCCGACTTTGACTTCCATCTTGATTTCCGAAGTACCGGGACCAACGGCGATTACTTTGCCTGCCAGCGGTTTCTCCTTCGCCGTATCGGGAATGATCAAACCTCCGGCCGTTTTCTCTTCCGCCGGGTTGGGCAGGATCAACACGCGGTCTGATAATGGTTTTACGTTCATAGTGGTATGATTTTAATTGTTATAAGTTATATTTAACAGTTTTTCAACTTCGCGTTTGCGACGATAACTCCAACAAGAGATATGCCAAACGATTTTTGACAGGAAAGTCTGACAAATCGGGCGGCAAGACTGTCATTTTGACAAAACGGCAGATACATCATCCTGACACCGTACGTTTCCGCTCCATCGATACCGTCAGAGAGGACCGTACGCACAGAATCCGAAAAGAATTTCGCCGTTTTTTTGCACGGACGGAAAAAACCTATTATCTTTGCACTCCGGTTGATCTTCGGTATCGACCGATATGGTGGATGTAGCTCAGTCGGTTAGAGCGTCGGATTGTGGTTCCGAAGGTCGTGGGTTCGAGCCCCATCTTCCACCCGAAAAGGCCTTCTTCGGAAGGCCTTTTTTTATAATACACAAATTACCACGCACTTATCATTCAGAGTACATCCATCCCGAAAAGGGAAAATACACCGAAGTTCTGCCAAGACATCGAGACCCGAAACAGGTATCCGCAATCCCCGAATAAACCCCATACCTTCGCGATAACCGTCTTTGAAAATAAAGAATACGACAAATATCGCCCGCTTTGAAAACTTGCCCCGATAAAAAGCCGGAATCGTCGTTTTATTGAATTTTGGCAGACTTCTCGATTGGCTTTTCGCGTCCCCAGCGCCCCCTACTCCCGTTCGGAGCACATAAACGAAAAAGGCTCGGCAATCATCAGATTACCAAGCCTTTTCATCAGTCGGGGTGACAAGATTCGAACTTGCGACCACACGCCCCCCAGAGGAGAAATTTATTTTTTCCGATAAACGTAATTAACTTTATTTTAGTATATTTACATCACGTACAGATAATTGCGATTTTGACTTATTGTCATCTATTGCGATTTTTCTTGTACCACTTTTGTACCACCAATTATTTTGCATCGGGAAATGGCCTATTCGGTTCGCATCGTTTTACGGAAATACAAACCCAATTCAATGGGGTATCACATTCTCCAATTATGCGTCACTAAAAACAGCAGTCGCAAGCGCATCAGTCTGAAATTATACGTTGATCCGGCCTATTGGGACAATTCGGCCGAACGACTTACCATCGAACGGAATCTGAAAGGCGAAAAACAGCGGGAGGCCAATAAGAAACGCATTCAGGACAATGCCTTTCTGGACAAGGTCAAGGCCCGCGCCCGCGAGATTATCGAGAAGTTCGAGATAGACGGCATCGACTGGACGCTGAATCAATTTGAGGAAACATTTTTGAACCCCTCCAAGCAGGGCAAATTCTGCGCATACCTCGAAAGCCATATTCAAACACTGCGGGATACCGGCCACACGGGCAACGCCAAATGCTATTTCGAAACGCTTCGACTGCTCAAATATTATGACGGCAAGTTGAATCAACGGCTGTTTTCCGACATCGACCTGCGTTACGTGCGCAATTTCGATACATTCCTGCAAAAGCGGGGTTGCAAGGGCAATACCCGCAAATATTATTTCAAGGCATTGCGGGCTATATTGAATCAAGCGAAACGAGAAGGCGTCGGTTCGGAAGCGGCCTATCCTTTCGTCAAAGGCGGCTTCGAGATCGCCAAGTTGGAAGAAGCGACCGAGAAACGCTACCTCCCGCCTCAAGACTTGCAAAAACTCAAAGATACGCCCGCACAGAATCCACAGAACGAATACGCCCGGCAACTCTTTCTTTTTTCTTACTACTGCTACGGAATGTCGTTCGTCGATATGGCCTACCTTACGACCGATCATATTCAACGGCTGGCAGACGGGAATTATATCGTTTACAAACGCAACAAAATCAAGCACCAAAAGAACGCAACTGCCATCCGAATCCACATTACGCCGGAGATTCAGGGATTGATCGAACGGCTGAAATCTGCCTCGCCTACTGTCGAAAATTATTTGTTACCGATCATCACTTGTTCCGGCTATACAGGCGAGAAGCTATACAACCACATCCGAAGCCGTTACGCCAAATATCAGAAATATTTGAAATCGTTGGCCGAAGAACTCGGCATCGATTATCATTTGACAAGCTATGTAAGCCGTCATACAATGGCAATGACTTTGCAATACAATAAAATCCCGCGCGAAATCATTTCGCAGATGCTCGGTCATGCCGACCTCGAAACGACCAACACCTACCTCGACAGCTTCGACAACAAAGTAATCAACGAGGCGGCAAAAGTTTTGTAATAGGCCAACAATGGTTTAATTTTTTTTGTATATTTGCGCTATGAGCGTAAAAAACGAGTCGAAAATAAACCAATTACTGCAAGAGGTTCCGGCTGGAGCCGTGTATCTGACCTCGTGGATGAAGCAAAATAACATACCGCATTCCACCCAACACAGATACGTCGAATCCGCTTGGCTGACTCCCATAGGCACAGGTGTAATGATCCGCACGGGCGATACGCCGACGTTATACGGAGCCATATACAGCCTCAATACGCAGGCTGACAAACATCTGACAATCGGAGCCATGTCAGCATTGGAGATACACGGATATTCGCACTATCTCCCGATGGGCAGGCCGACCGTTTCGCTGTCTGCGCCACAAAAGGAGTATTTACCGCTTTGGTTCAGAAAATACGACTGGGGTGTGACGCTCCGGCTGTTTACCACCGAAATATTCAATTCCGACACCGGAATCACCACCACCCGACAAGGGGTTTTCGAGTTGCCGATCTCTACCCCTGAACGGGCGTTTATGGAGTGTCTGCACCTCGCTCCGCAATATTACGACATTACCGACCTTTATTATGTGATGGAAATGCTGTCGATACTCCCGCCGAAGAATGTACAACGACTGTTGGAGGAGTGCCGTTCCGTCAAAGTGAAACGGCTGTTCCTTTTTATGGCCGAAAAGGCCCATCATGCGTGGTTTGAGGCCCTCGACCTCGACAAGGTAGACCTCGGCAGCGGCAAGCGGGTAATCGCCAAGGGAGGCGTTTACGATAAGAAGTACCAAATTACTATTCCGGCAGAACTGAAAAAATGATTAACCAAGAGTACAAAGAGCGCGTGAGGCTGTTGCTCCGCATCATCCCGATTATTTCGACGGAAGAATGTTTTGCCGTTCACGGCGGCACGGCAATCAATCTGTTCGTGCAAAATCTGCCGCGATATTCGGTGGACATCGACTTGACTTATATTCCCGTCGAGCCACGAGAAGCAAGTCTCGCCCATATCAAAGAACGGCTGAAAGCGATAAAGGCAAAAATCGAGGCCGCGATACCGGGCATTGCGGTACGCGAAGTTCCTAACAAACTGATCTGCACCCATAACGGGCATTTCGTCAAAGTGGAGGTAAACGACGTGAAGCGAGGCATCATCGCACCGCCCGTCGAATTGCCCTTATGCGATCTCGCCCAAGAAGATTTCGGCGTATTCTGCAAAGCCCGCATCGTTCCGCTTTCGCAACTCTATGGCGGCAAGATCACGGCGGCACTCGACCGCCAGCACCCGCGCGACCTGTTCGATGTAAACCTGATGCTCGATTATATCAAAGACTTCGACGAGATCAAACGCGGATTCATCTTCTGCCTGCTGGGAAGCGACCGCCCGATCTTGGAGTCGCTCAACCCCAATTTCAACGACCAGCGCAACGCCCTGACCAACCAGTTCGAAGGAATGTCCTCGACGCCGTTCACCTATGAGCAGTACGAAGCGACCCGCCGCCGACTGGTCGAGTATATCAACCACCATCTGACACCGACCGACAAAGCATTTTTACTCGGATTCGAGGACGGGACACCGGATTGGGACGCATCGGAATACCGGGATTTCCAGCATTATCCGTCGATTCAATGGAAGCTACTGAACATCCGCAAACTGAAAGGAAAAAATCCACAAAAGCACGAGGACGGCATAATCAAGTTACAAAATTATTTTGGATCCTAATGTACGACGACATAGTAGATTACGATGATTTTTCAGAAAGAGTAGGTTCTGAAAACGACATCCTTGACCTAATTTACGATGAAATTTGGAAGAAAACATATTGCCCTAAATGCAAAAGATTCAATACCCACAGCAGAAGCAAATACGCTTTAAAAAATATTCTTTGTCATCATTGCAGTACACAGTGGTCTGCCCTGCAAGAGACAATATTTTTCAAGACACGCATCGATTTAGTTAAATGGTGCTATGTCATTTATGCAATATCGTTTTACCCCCGAAAAGTATCTGTTAAATGGCTCATGACCGAATTGAAGATCAACTCCTATAACACGGTCTGGCATATGGCAAACAAAGTTAAAGCTGTTGCCAACCATAGCCCAAAAGACAAATGTATTTTCAGAGAATTAGAAAACATATTCCGCCGGCACAGATTTATATAGCAGGATATAAAATTCACATAACAGGATAAATAATATAAACAACACGAGAACCGCATAAAAAAAGTAAAAAAACTTCAGCCAATAGTATCTTTTTCTACACCACATCTCGAAAATTACTAATAATCAATATAATATGACTGACATTTTTCAGTCATATTTTTTTGTTTAATCCATAAAAAACGATATAAACCCTTCAAAATAAAAAATACACAAAATATTGATAATTAATATTTATAAGAAATATTTATAATAAAATCAAAATACCGTCAAAATATCCATTCGTATTAGGAGTGCATAACTTAAATTTTTAAGCTTATGCACAACAATTACTTCTCAAAATTCGGGGATGATTTTCCCATCGCAGCTCTTACTGTAAAACAGTTCAAAGAGCTTTACCTCTCTCTTAATCTCAAATTCCGACCTGCGCCGATTCGCTCCGATGTAATGTGTATCGATGAGGTAGTTAAACTCTCGGGCTATTCGAAAGCCAGTATTTATAAGTTTACGCATCGGAGACTTATCCCGTTTCATAAGCCCGCCCATGGTGGACGACGCCTTGTATTCATCCGACAGGAAGTCGAAGAATGGATGAAGCAGAATACCTGCCCCTCTATTGAACAAGAGTGTAATTACCGAATCGAAAATATAACCACTCACAGATCATGAACAACGATATTAAGAAACCACAACCTCCGAAGCAAATATTAAGGGCCGGAATATATGCTCCAGTTCCGACGTTCGAGGAAGCCTTCAAAGATTCAACAAAAACAGCGGAAACTGATATTGATACTGATGATGACCTTGACAAAAGTTATTTTCGATTCTATTATTCATATTATAATTCAATACAGACTTTATCAAAAGAAAATCAATTTTTAGCCTTTAAGGCAATTGTTGAATATGCGTTCACTAATATAAAAAATGAGGACCTCCCTAAACCTGTATTAGGAATCCTGCGAACGATTCGACCGTTCATTAAAGCACAAAAGAAAAGACAGATTGCAGGCATGGCTGGTAAATCATTCGGGAAATTAGGCGCACCGTATGGCAAAAAGGGTGGGAGGCCGCGCAAAAAAGAGGCAAAAACAGAATAGAATTGACTCAAAACCGCATCGAAAAAATTGGCCTATAATACAAATATAGGCCAATTTACAAAAAAAATAGAAACCCCCTAAAATAAGAAATCAAACACATGAAAAATGAAAAAATAAATTATAATCAGAAAGTAAACAACGATTGTGTTGAAATCATCCCTTTCACTCAAAAGGTTTATATTTCGGCCTTCAAAAACTGCTACACACCTCAGCCTGCCGCATATGGGAAATTAATTTATTGGCTGGTAATGACGCGGTTTAAAGATAGAGTCATTGCATACAGAAAATGTAAAGACCCTCAAAAACGGCAAGCCATAAAACGCAATTTACCTGCGATCACTCCCAGCGGATTATTTAGAGGGAAACGGTGCAAGGAAAATTTATTCCGCCATAGTTGCATGGTCTGCATTGATATTGACGCAGACCCCAACAACCCACGAAGTGGAACGGAGTGGCATAAACAAATCAAAATTATTGCCGACCATTTCGACAGTTTAGTCTATGGCGGATTATCATTAAGCGGTCATGGCATTTACCTGATATTTCGTATTGCAGATCCCACCAAACATTGGGAACATCTTAACTCTCTCATGATCGAAATCGAAAACCTAACAGGATTAAAAGCAGACCGAAGTTGTATGGATGTAACTCGTCTACGAATTGTCAGCTACGATAGACAGGCCTATCTTAATACCCAAGCAAAAGCATATTCAAAAACAGTAAATAGAGAATACGAAATTTCATTGCAACAAATATATTCAGAGCGTCCCGTTTCCTCAAAAACGGTAGCCGAGCGGCATAAAACTTATGAACGAGTAATAATTCTCATCCATAAACTGAAACGCAAAAGAATAGACATCACTCGAAACTATAACGAATGGTTCGACATCGGATGCGCACTCGCCTCTGAATATGGCGTTAAGGGATTGCCGCTATTCCAAGCCGTTAGCAGTTTACATCCGAACTACGATCCGGACAAATGCGCAAAGCAATATCGGCAATGCCTGAAACACAATTATAAAAAGATTCAAATAGCAACCTTTTTTTATATTTGCCAAAAATATGGTGTAACATTCAAGTAGACCAACCATTCGACCAATGGAGCCGGAATCCTATTCACAGATTCCGGCTTCTTTTGTTATATTTATCACGTGCGTAGATAATACCCGAAAGCATGTTTGGCGAAATTTGCACAACAAGGCCCCGATGGGTGCCGTCAATTGCGAAATATTTTTTACCTTTGTCTTGTCGCGCAAGCGGCGTATATTGGTGAAAGTGTTTCGATTTAACCTCGAATAGGAATCTGGAAAATTCAATTTGCTGAGGGTAAACGACGACACTCATCACTTGTATTGGTATGCGAGATATAATCCCATACTATACAGGTGTGGGGTCTTGTGTCAGTTTATTTCAGCAAAGGTATTCCAGAACCTCTATTCGAATAAACCGGGCAGCTCCACACTTTCTTTTTGTAATCATGCCAAGTCGGGGCTGGGTGGCAACAATGTTTACTACCATGCCTAAAACTACTGTACACACGATCTTGCAAGGAATTGGCATTCGCGCATTACGCGAGTATATCTACAAGCACCTACCAGCACCGGATTTCCACTCGCACGATTTCACAAGGAACTTCGAACGTCATTTTACAACCCAGTATATTCAGATGCAGGGGCTATATGCACATAAGAGCACGATTGAAGAACGAAACAAAACAATATCTTCCGAAATCGGAAAATTCCTTGGTCGGAACAGTGATTTGTTACAAATTGAGGAAGGCCCCGAGCGCATATCTATCAATATGAATGGCAAAAAGTCTGCGGCTCGTATATGGCATAAAACTTCGCAATTATGAAACGTCTGCTTTTACTCACGATCCTAATCGGCTTACTGTTCACCGTCCCTAACAGTTTCGCCCAATCATCCAAACCCAAACGCGCCACCATTAAATACGAGAATGGCGTCAAGTATGTCGGAGAAATCCGGAAAGGTAGTCCCAAGAAATCTTCAGAATACGCCCTAATCAATAAAGTTTTCATTGGCAAGAAAAAAACCAAACATGGCAAGGGCATTATGTATTTTGCCAACGGGGATCAACTCGACGGAGAATGGTATAATGATCAATGTAAACGCGGGACCTATAAATTTGCCAACGGATATGTTTTCGAGGGCGAAATTAACAATAGTAAAATGCTTCAGGATGGTTCCTTGTGTTTTTCTTCCGATCGCGGAAAAATAACATTTGCGTCTGAGGGTACTATTATGCTGGGATATAAGGCATGGCACTACCCGGCTAATTGCAGTTTTACCGGAGCAATCAAAAATAAAAAGCCCTACACAGGCACTTTTGATTGCACATTAACAACGGAAGATGGCGACCGCTTTACCGGAAAGCTGTCCAATGGGCATTTCGGGTACGGTAAAATCGAATATGCCAATGGCGACACGTTCGAGGGAAACTTCATTTCCGACGCCCCGTCAAGTGGCAAATATTGCTACGGAAGCATCACGGAAATAACAAGAGCAAATCACAAATGGGAAATTCCAGCCGGATGCGTTTTTAAGGGTAATATCGTCCCATTTACAGGAACGGTCAACATGGAAATCACCAATGCGGCCGGAGATAAGTTTGTCGGAAAACTCAACAATGGCGTACCAGACGAAGGCACAATGTTTTTTGCCGTCACAGGGCATACCGAAACGGGAAAATGGCAAGACGGATTATCCCCTCGTGAATACCAGATTCAGCAGCGTGCCAAAGAACGAGCACGAGACTCAATTACTAAGGCGTTCGTGGCGCAACAACGAATAAACGACGCCATACGAGATAAACGAGACCTCAAAAATTTTGAGGATTATATAACTAAACATGAAGATATTAGCCATGATGGAGTTACAGAGTCAATATTACATGGAGCAAGTATCAAATTAGCTCAATTATATACAGGAAAGAAAGTCATTTACAAAAATGATATTTATGTATGCAAAAAAATCGAGTTTTTAGAAAAAAACCTTGTTAAATTCACAATCAGCTCTCAAAACAAACAAGATAAGATACTATATTTAAAACGGTTATCATACTACAAATACCCTCCACAGAATGATTACAAATATCCTGAAAAGCTTACATATAGATACTATAATTGCGCAGTAGTTGAAAATATAGAATCGACTTATTGGATGTCCAATGATTTATACTTAGCTTCTGACAGTGAAACGGCTAAAAACAGAGCGAAAAATTATTACATCGGTCAATATGGTAACAAATACGGCATGGCCGTACTAAATCGGAAAATCGAATTGGGTATGACCGTCGAAATGGTGCAGGAGATAAAAGGCAAAGGCAATATCAGTCAATATGTTTCAGAAGGCCGGAGAATTACCATATTGTCATATGGAGGTGTCGAAAGTAATCTGTTCGCCACCATTGTAGCACCTGTAAACAAGTACACGTTCGTAAATGGCAGACTCACGGAATATTCTACAAACGAAGGACAAAGGACCGTTATATGGAATTGACAAAAAAACGAATAATCATCGGGGTAGTCATAGCGTGGGGACTTTTCTGTATAGTATCCATACTGAACGACAGCATTGTACAACGACAAGCAAAGAAAAAAGCTGAAATGGATGCCGCCATCGAAGCCCAACAAGCTCTATTGCTACAATCCGTTATTCCGGACACAACCGGAACCGCCCATTTCAGTGTGAAAATATCACCTGAAGCCGAAGCACTGATTGCAGAACTAAACGAAGTGGCTAAAGCGGAAAATGAAAATGCGGAGCGGTTTTTCTCTCCGGATATGAAATATGCCGCCTATATTTCGGAATCACTTGATCCGTTCATCGAAAGAAATATCATTAACGGAACTTATATAGCGGATGGACCTCAATATATCAATGGAATAGGTCTGATCGAACTGACTACCGGACAAACTCGTCAACTCGTTCGGCCCAATCAAGAGATGACCGGAGAGTATATTTCAAACATAGAGTGGAACCTCGAATCGAATGCCATCTATTTCACCTGCAATAACGGTACTATCAGTTCGTGTGAAGTTTACCGATGTGATATCCGGACCGGAAAAATAACGCTTATTTCCGACGGCTCATTATGCGGATTGATATTGGACACACCTCACATCGGATTTATCAAAGTTATGAAATCTTGTTTTGTCGAGGGCAAAGGCGGACGCCATTGGTATTTAGCTGCCATATCCCCGGACGGGAAGACCGAAATCAAACTATCGGAACCGTCATTGGATATGCCAGAAATCAACTAATCTAAAATCTCAAATATGGTAATCATTATTCTTATCGCCACAATCGTTTTTATACGCTGGTTCTATATCGAAGGTAATAAACTATATAAAGACGATAACAAGCAAATCACTCGAAAAATCGATGTAGTATTGTATAAAATCCAACTCGGATTCATTAGTTATTTCAAAGCAGTTTGTATCCTAATTCTAATTCTCGCACCTGCAATAATAACAATTATCTGGCGACAGCAGCATCAATACGACGATGACACTTTTACCATTTTGATTGTTGTTTCTGTTGCCGTTTTCGGTTTGGGACTTTTAGTCATCTACTACTTTGAAAAACAAAAGAAAGGCAAATAATATTTTCAACCGCTTCGTATATAATCATGGTCGCGGATAAAGTACATAGCTGTAAGTTGTTATCCAAATCCTTTCCGAATCTTTATCCCGACCGTTCTTAGTTGTCCCG
>OHGZ01000923.1_pt1 | contig 16721 bp, 29 predicted proteins | sample 1567851 | NCBI WGS metagenome assembly OHGZ01 (sample SAMEA3879563, study PRJEB24766) | human gut metagenome | biome: human-associated habitat; feature: feces | place: USA | collected 1985/1987 | reverse complement strand
CAGCTATTTCAACGAATTGGATACATACGCTGAAATGAAAGGGTTAGATACACAGGCCATCATTAACGGAGTAAGCCTTGACCCACGCATCGGCACACATTATAATAACCCCTCGTTCGGTTATGGCGGTTATTGTCTGCCAAAGGATACCAAACAATTGCTCGCCAATTATGCGGATGTGCCTGAAAATCTGATACAGGCCATTGTGGAAAGTAACCGTACCCGCAAAGATTTTATAGCCGACCGTGTTCTACACAAGGCTGGTTACTATGACTATTACAACCGTGGAGATTTTAATCCGAATGATGAGAAACGATGCGTTATTGGTGTTTATCGCTTAACAATGAAGTCTAATAGTGATAATTTCCGACAAAGTAGTATTCAGGGGGTAATGAAGCGTATTAAAGCAAAAGGGGCAGAAGTTATTATTTATGAACCCACGCTTGAAGATGGAAGTACTTTCTTTGGTAGTCGAGTTGTGAATGATTTACAGGCATTCAAAGCCCAAAGTCAGGCGATTATTGCCAATCGTTATGACAATTACTTAGACGATGTAAAAGGAAAGGTCTATACGAGAGATCTTTTCAGAAGAGATTAAGTCAATCAATAATTATTCCATAGAAACGGTTATGGCTATTTCGCTCAAAGAGAACTATTTAAAATCAATATATTTAGACTATGCAGATGAATATCAAATATTTATAATTATGAGAAATAAAATCACTTATCTACTTATATAAAAGTACAAGAGTTTCAAATCAAATACTTATTATATATTTATTCAAAATGCAGCAGGAAAGGAATTATAGCATAGATCTGTTAAAGACTATATTGGCTTTTCTAATTGTCTTACACCACTCACCTTCTCCATTTCATGATACTATGCAGCCCATAACCACATGTGCTGTACCTACATTTTTCATGATTTCTGGATTCCTTATATTTCGCAAAGAAATAAGTTTCAAACGAATCATGAAGAATGCCATAAGAATAATGAAAATATTTTTGGGGGCTTTGCTGATTTTTTATATTTGGTTTTGGATAAGGCATGAAGAGCTATATATTCCAAATTTTAAAGATATTTGCTTAATGGTATTTGCCAACAATGAGCCTCTAAGCGGACATCTATGGTACTTAATGGCTTATGCATACGCTCTTATAGTAATTGCCATATTTACCTTAAAGGGTAAGATGCAGTACTTAAAATATATAGCAATTATCGGATTGGTCTTATATTTCCTATTTGACATTTGGCATATCTACTGCAATGTCCCGAAATATTTGACACTTGTATATTGTTTTAGAAATTTCTTTTTTACGGCAATTCCAATGATGTTTATTGGGAGTACAGTAGTAGATCGGAACTCTATCAGAACTAAGACAATAGCTGTATGGCTTATCTTTTTTTCCATTTGCGCCTGGGTTGAGATGAACAGTTTTCATGTGAATCATATTGCTGACGTGTATTTCTTCACTATTCCATTATCGTTCTTTCTGTTTTCCCTGTTTGTGAATTGCAAAATCAGAAAGCCCAACATACTCACAAAATGCGGAGAGAAGTACAGTTTATATATATATATATATATTATATATTAGTCACACTTTTCAAACTCCTATGAAATGAGAGGTATAGTTTCAATGAAATGAAGTAGTGTGTTCTTTAAGTCAAATACATATAGTTCTTTAAATCAAATAGTACATTAATCATGTTAACTAGTAGTTAAATAATAGTTAATGAATGTTTAAAGGTAGGAGAAACTAATAAAAAGTAGTGCTCATTACTCCTCCCTAGTATCTGATTAATCAAAGGTTTAATAAGATAAAGTTTTGGTTACTCTCATCATTAGATTAATAAGATTTTAAGGTTTAAGATTTTAAGGTCAGCCTTCAGGCTAGTCAGCCTTCGGCTGACATCTGTTAGCAACAATAAATAAGCTAAAAGTTAAAAGCAAAGCTCATTACTCCTCCTTAGCTCTTGACACTCTGCATGAGTTATTGCTATGTTGGAGAGTCATAATTAACATATTACATTAACATTTAAAATTTAGCATTATGAACATTTTTGGAACATTAAAAACTTACGCTGGTAAATGGAGTCTTGAATCAAGTAGAAAGTTTGAAGAAGAAGAGATTAACGCAGTATCTAAAGCTGAGGTTGTGCCTTCAGCCTATGGTAATTCAGTTTGCTTCTTCATGAAGTCTGGTGGTAACAAGTACATTGCATTGAGCAATGATGCTACTGTTGGTGTTGGAGACTCAGTTGATCTGAGTAAAGCACAGTTGCTAACTCTTGTGAAAAAAGGAGAGCCTGATATACTTAGAGTAAAGATTTAATACTATTGTTATAGTGTTAATTTACTTGAAGTAATAGTTTAATACTATTGTTATAGTGTTAATTTACTTGAAGTAATAGTTTAATAAAGAGGTGTAAGTGGCTGATTTCTGAAACACACCCCCACTTTACATCTCTTTTTTCACATTTGACATAAGCAACTGATTGACAAATTAATAGCTGTATTTACTGATGAATCTATTAGAACCTTCATTCACAAGTGACATAATTTGGACTATAATAGCCCTATTTGCCATAACAATTGGCTGTATTGTGTCATCAAAAGATAGAAAACATGACTAATTCAACAAGAATTTAGTCACTTTATAGCTAACTTAGTTTAATTCTAACCCTGAAACCTTAGGAATAAATCTACTAAACTGAGGTTTCTACAATGATACATAATGTAAAATCCAATGCACAGTTATGCCTAGTTAATCAATGAATAATAGTAGTTGATAACATTAGATAGAGGGCTAAATCTATCAGAAACATGAATATACTATAATAGAATAGCATATGAGACAGACAGTAGTTAGAATCTATACTCTTCGAGAATCATGATAATAACAGTAAGTTATTTCTTATGATTAGCACTTCTACCACTCCTAAACTCTCACCACTTGAAGAGTTTGAGTTAGGCTTGAAGAATCAAATTGAACAATTTAAAACTAAAAGATATGGACGAACCTTATAACTGGGAAGAATTTCCTTATGAAGTCGATGAGCCTGAATTCAATGAAGACTAATCAAGATTTTAAGAATGAGGAGAGTGCTAAACAGTACTCTCTTCTCAAGAAAACCATCAATAAACCCATTGGTAAACTAATAAAAGAATGTCATGAAACACTTGAAAAATATAATACTAAGCATACTGTTATTAACAGTAGCTTGTAGTTGTGTGAAGTTTGAGCCTATTGTTAGATACACTGAACCTGATGATACATGGAACTATGCTACCTTTAACCCTTCAAGTGTAGTAGAGTATCATGGTGCTCAATCAAAGAGAGGTTATGTGTATTGGATAATATATACTGATCCTGATTGTGGATGGAATAATCAGGTTATATCTATGGATTGGGAAACTATGTCTGCTGTAATACTCATATTAAAAGCACCATTAGAGGACAGAGACAGACTAATGGATGAGTATAAACCTACTATTCTGTATAAACAAGGTTATCAACCTGTGTTAGTATTAACAGATAAAGATTAGATATTAGGTGAATATGCAATCAGAGAGTTATTTGAATAACTTCATAAAGCAATTGATTCTTGTTTGATAAATGTTTGACAGTAACAGTCAGTATGTGAATATAGACTGTTACATTTTTAATTGAAATTGTTGTTTTAGGCATATAATAGGTTAAATTAAATTGATGTAGCTATGTTGTGAAACATGGTTACATATGCTCCTTTAGCTCAGTTGGATAGAGCAACTCACTTCTAATGAGTAGGTCATAAGTTCGAGTCTTATAAGGAGTACGATGGTTTGTATACACTAACTTTCACCCATGATGGATTGTAACCTCTTACATTAGTAAAGTTACTTTAGTAGACTCAATAAGAATGGTTGTGTTGGCTGATAGACTACTATTAATACCAGATATCCCCACTGATTATGGGTAATCAGATATCTGGTATTTTCAATGTAAACTCTTAAATACTTAAATATATGGGATATATTTCAGAAGCAAAAGATATTAAGCAGAAAAGATATGGTGCTTATATCAATCATTGTAAAACTCTTAGTATAAAACCAGTAGCTTACACTGAGTTTAATAGTAGTATTTACTATGATACTTATACTAAGTTTGTTGAATTTAATAATAATAAAGAATAATATGAAACATTATGTATTAGTAGGGTGGCCTGAAATCCAAGATTTCATGGTACATGAAAGATGGAATGAATGTGTTTTCTGTATAGAAATAGAGAACCATCCAGTAGGAGATAGTACTTATGCAGTACCTTTTGATTTATATGAAGAGGTGTGTCAAATACCAAGTACTAAACAAACTCTCGAAGATGCTGCTAATTTTATTAGTATGGCTACATTTGAGTTAGGAGAGGAGGTTAATGAAGACCACCTTGATGATAAACTGCTTTATATAGCTAGCAACCTAAATAATAAGAATATACTCTTGTGGTGAATGTCCTTATTGCAGGAGTAAAACTATAAGGAATAGTAGAAGGCACACTACAAGGTATTGTACTTTAATTAAACAATATATTAAAGGTCAATCAATACCTGTAGAGTGTACTTTGAAGGAACAATAAACTAATTAAAAAATAGTGATATGGTAATAATTATAGTGTGGATTACAATCCTTATGTGTGCAATTGGTGCTGTTGCACTTTACATAGTGAAAGGTAATAGTGTAAAAAGTAAGAAGGCTGAGACTGTTAAAAACAAGTTCTCAATTATACTAGATGCTGAGTTTGAATCTTTCAAGTATAGAGTTTACTTCAATAACTACCTTATTGCAGTATGTTGTACAAAGGAAGAAGCAATTGAGTATATAAATAAAGTCAAAAAGAATTGTGAAGGAATGAAACCTAATGGTGCTATTTATGAAGAATACATTAGTTAGATACTGGTGGAATGTCAAGAGTTGGTGGTTAGTTATACCAGACTTAGGCAAGATGATTATTGTACTTATACTGATATGTGCTATACAGTTGCTTATAATGTATAGTATATTTGGTATCCCTGATTGGTTTGAGTGGTATATTAGTAAATGTAATCTTATAGATTTGTAATATGGAAGATAATAAGAACTGTGTTATTCTTTCAAAGAAAGAATATGATGAACTGAGAAGCCAGAGTAATATACCTCGCCTTAGTATAGTTATTGATTTTAATTATAGGTGGAGAGGTAAGAATATTCATGTTGGTGGAACATTAGACCCATCTGAGAAATTATACTATCAAATCAGAAGAATCTGTGATGAGATATTTGAGAAAACTCATAAGATTGTGAAGGAATATGGTGATGAAAGACTGGCTATCCTTGATGAGGCATTAAATATCATCAATGTATTTGAGAATCTTCCTTGGTGGAAAAGAATATTTTATAAACCTAATTATTTCAAATAATGAATATAGCAGAAATACTCAAAAATGCTCCTAAAGGTACTAAATTATATAGTCCTTTGTTTGGAGAAGTTGAACTTAAAAGTGTAGATGACGACGTAATAGAAGTTAGAATAGAAGATTCACTCTCTACCTTTTATAAAGATGGTAGATTTTATCGAAATTATTCTAGTGGCGAATGCTTGTTATTCCCTTCTAAAGATAAAAGAAACTGGGATAATGTTTACTTTTTGAAGGATAAAGCTCCAGTAATGGTAAGTGATGATGGTTATGATTGGAGACTTAGAAATTTTCGTGATAACCATACAGCATATCTTCTGGATGAGGGTGGTAACATAGTAACTTATTGTTATTGGAGCTATGTAGTTCCCATTGACAAATTCAACTTTGATGACACACACAGTAGCATACTTAATGCATTACAGTAATGAAAGTACTAAGAAGAAAAGGAAGTAGAGTATTTATGTTGTTTGCCTCATGTAATGGTAAAGAACTTAAAGTGTATAACCGATGATTACACTGTTATTTGAGTTTATCCTTCTAGGATTAGTAGGAGGGTTAATAGGGCTATTCTATAGGAATTGCCTTAAAGGAGAGAATCAGATATTCAACTTCATCTACTACAGATGGTTGAAGCCTTGGGCTGAGATTGAAGATGACCTATGGTGCAATGAGTGTATTAACATAAAGCCTAGAAAGATTGATAGATTCAAGGCTTGGTTAGCATACCCATTAGGTTATTGTATATACTGTAATACTACAATCATAACAATTATTCTATGTATATTATATCTATCATCATGGGAAGTATTGCCTGCATGGCAGAATATAATAATAGGAGTAATTACAGCTATAGGAGTGCAGCATTTAGTAGTATTAGATGTAAGTAAGTATTTAATGAATAAACATCCTGATTTTGACAATGAAATATGAATATGGAAGAGACTGCATCCCAGAAATCTGGTATAGCTGATATGTGGGATGATAAAGCAATAGAGATAACTCAAGAAGAGTTAACTATTGAACCAATAGTATTGGAACCAATTGAGATTGATTTTAGTATCAATAAGTAACATGAATAATACAGTTAAAGTAAATCTTTCCATTAAACTGCCAGGCAGTGTAATGTTAAGTCAGCAGGCGGCTGAAAACACACCAAATAGTTTTAATGAGTTTAAAATAGAAGTATCTGGTCCTAAAGGTGAAGACAGGGAAGTTCTTACTGTTCAAACCAGAAAATGTGCTCCTGCAAGTCAATCATTGAACATCAGCAAAGATGCTTATGATGCCATGATTGATAAGGAATTATGCCCTTATTGGTGTAAAGCAGGAACTTGGGCTGGCATGAATGATAAGATGAGACTTGAAGCTCACTTGAAGAGGATTGCTGAAGGACTTGGTGGTACTTCATTTACCTATCAAGTATTTGAAGATTAAGTTTTGTTTTTTGTTTTGTGTTTTAATTTCAATTTCAAAAGAGCTTGCTTGTGAAAGTAGGCTCTTTTTCTTTTAACTCATTAAATTTAAAAGATTATGGAGAAAAGAAATATTAGTATTAGCTTAGAGAAAGCTAAAGAGTGGTATGAAGGTGGGAACATAACACTTAAACAACTAGCTCTTGAAGCTTATTCAGAAGAAGAGCTAAAGAAGAAAACAACCTACTCAAACATAATTGATGAGCTATGGGGAAGAGGTAAGTTGACTAAAGGACAAATATCCATCAGTGGTATTACCACAAGTAATAATGTAGAGAAGATAAAGGTTCTTAATAAGTTATACATCATAGCTACATACTTCAATGGTGATTGGGTTCCTTCACTTGGTATTGATAATTACTATATTGGTAAGGGCATTAGAACTATAAAAATAGCTTGTAATAATTGCATTCTATCATCAGTACCATACTTTAAGAATAAAGAAGATGCTCAGAAAGCTCTAGAGATGCTCAGTTCTGATGAATTAGATGCCTTGTTCAAGTAAATGAGGGGGAGGGGGTAATAATATGCAGTTAATCCATTTTAAAGAAGATACTAATTGTGCTTATCCTGTAGGAGCCTCATTTAACAAAAATAGAGACTACATAGTTGAAGTAGCTCGTACTGTCCACACTATAGCAGGAAGAGAGAGGTCTGTTGCATTAATATGCAGAGGTACTTCTGGTACTATATTAGCTGGAGCTGTTGGGTATATCTTAAAGAAGAAACAGCATGATGTTAGTATTATAGTATCAAGAAAGTGTGAAGAAAGTTCACATGACTATAATATGTCAGGTGTAGAATTTCTTGATACTAAGAATAAACCTTTCTCTGTAGTTATAGACGATTTTATACATACTGGGGACACTGTAAAGACTATCTTAAAGGATATTGATTCTAATATTACTACCCGTACATTATGTATGCTATGTGTTGATAATTATTTGAATGATGAAGAGGTAAGAGCAAATCCTAAATATGAGTTTCTTCAGAGATTTGACTATGTACTATGTAATAAGTTAAAGAAGAAAGATACTAATAAATCAGCTATTATATATGGCTATGTTGTACCTTAAAAGATTAGTTATTGTATCACTAATAGCTTATATAACCAGTAGAATAATTAGATATAAACCTAGACTTGATTTAATTCAATCTAGGGATAAGTATCATTTATTCTTCTGGTTTAATAAGTATGATTGGTTAGGTAACTGTAGTAGAACCTACATAAAACTATTTTAATATGAGCTATGAACTTAAAATGCAAGGAGTAGGCAATGGTAAAAGGTCAAGATTATACAAGAAGACAAAGAGAGCTTCTATGAATAAGATTGATGCTACTCATTTACCTATGAGAGTACAGTCTGACAAAGGTAGCTACTGGAGTCAAACTAGTAGAGGATCAGTACATATATCATATAGTAAGCTAAGGAAATTCTTGATGGCAAGAGTTGGAAGACCAGTAGATAAAGTCTATTCAGAGTTTCTTCAAGAGGGTAGTAAATATGCTCAAATAAGAAATCTTCAAGAAATATTTAATGAGTTTATACACCAACGTGATAACTATGCTAATCGTGGTCTTAAGTTGGGTGGATTCTATGTATCTAATGGTATTCTCAATTATAAGGCATCTAAGAAGAGGGTAGAACTATTTAATAGGTCACATGTAGAGTATAACCGTAGCCATTTTCCAGACTCTGAGACTATGAAGAATATAACTCTTGTCTTAGGTATAAGAGGTCCACAACTGCTCACTAAAATGTGGGTAGTAGTTAAAGGTAACCTTATGCTTTTGCCAGTGTATCTTGTTAGTAGTGTTAAATGGGAATCACTTCAAGACCCTAATGATAAAGCAATAGGAATCTATGGAAAGAAAGCTGTTGAGCAACTAAAAGAGTTTGTTATAGCTAAGGTAGTTGGGTATGGTTCTCAGTATGCAGTTACTGTATGGAAATTCTTTATTTATAAGAATTGGAGTATAAACGATTACTACTATTATGTAGTTAAAATCTCAGATATTGAAGCATACAAAAAAGAGAAATATAAATTATGAAATAAAGAAGATATGCAAGTATTAAATCTAGTTAGACCAGAGAAAAGTGATATTAAGTTTGAGATTATCACATTCCCTGATGGTGAGCCTCATATCAAACTTGAGGGTATTGATAGAAAAGATAAGGTTATTGTGGTATGTAGAATTACAAGTCCAAAAGACTTGTTCATCCTATTACAGATAGGAGATATACTGAATAGGCATGAGGTTACATTTGCTTTGCACATATATTACCTTATGTCTATGAGAATGGATAGAGTTATTAGCTTTAATGAAGCCTATTCATTGAAGGTAGTGTCTAATCTCATTAATAGTATGAATCCAGAGTCTGTAAATGTGCTTGAGCCTCATTCACACAAAACAGAAGCTCTTATTAAGGAGTTTTGGGGTTCTTTAGAGCCAAGAATACCTAACTTCACTGGTTACATTCCAGTATATCCAGATTCAGGTGCAGTTAATAGGTATCAAACCTTGGGTGAAGTTCTTATGTGTAGTAAAACTTGTAATCCAGACACAGGTAAATTAGAAGGATTTCATATAGAGAATCCTGAATTACTTCAAGATGAAGATTTTAAAGACTTTCCTCTTGTAGTTATGGATGATCTATGTGATGCAGGTGGAACCTTTGTAGGGATTGCTAACAAGATTAGAGAAGTTAATCCTGATAGGAAGTTAGCTATCTATGTAACTCACATGGTTAACCCTAAAGGTATCACTACTCTCAGTGAGAACTATGATGAAGTGTATTTCACTAACTCATATGCAGATTGGGATGAATACATGAAATTACCTGATAATGTAAGAATCATTAAAGTTGTTTAATCATGAAACTAAGAGATTTTATTACTGTATTTATTGTTATATGGATGGTAGGACTTACAGTACTTGCCTTTCATATATTCAATATAGAGAAAAAGCCTCCTGCACATTATGTTAAGTTAGAACAACCAGAGTTTCTCAATGAAGAATTGAATGATAGTACATTGCTAAAAGCCCTTGTCTATTATGAGATTAAAGAACCTTTGATAGTATTGGCACAAGCTAAGCTTGAGAGTGCTAATTATAAATCAAGGCTATGTAAAGAGAAGAACAACATCTTTGGGTTGTATAATAGTAAAGCTCAACAGTATTATAACTTTGACCATTGGATTAATTGCATCATAGCATATAAGAATATGATAGAGTATAAGCAGAAAGATGGTGAAGACTATTATCATTTCTTACTTAGAATTAAATATGCAGAAGATATTGAGTACATTAGTAAAGTTAAATCAATTGTAAGTAAATTACCTCCGTAGATATGAATAGAGATATAGTATCAAAAGATATACAGTCTATAGATTCAAGTAACATACTCCTTGAACTTCCTACTTCATTTGGTAAGACTAAACAAGCTTTAGACTTAATGAATAAGAGAAAACCTAAGAGTATTCTTATCTTAGTTCCAAGACTTGTCTTAATAGATAATTGGAAAGAAGAATTCACTAAGTGGAAGCTTGATGGATACTTGAAGTATGTAACATTTAGTACCTATGTAGGAATAAAGAAGCACAAAGATAAATCATTTGATATGTTAATAGCAGATGAGTGCCATCATTTTACTGAGATGTCTTTAGGACACATAGATACTATGAAATTCAAGTGGTGTGTGTTGCTGTCAGCTACTGTTGGTAAATTCAAGGATGAACTAAAGTGTCACTTCAAAGGATTGTATTGTTATCAAGTAACAGCTAAGAAGGCTATAGATGAAGGTATTTTACCTGATCCAAGAGTGTATCTTATACCTTATAAGTTGGATAACACTAATAGGAAGTATCCATTAGAATTAAAGAATTCATCTAAAGGAAAGAAGGTTACTTGTGATTATGGAGACAGATGGAAATATCTTAAGAATAAATCCTATACATCTATAACTGTACTATGCACTCAAGCAGAATATATCTATGAGATTGGCTCAAAGATTGAATACTGGAAGAGAATGTATATGAGGAGTAAGAATGATGTCATTAAAAATAAATGGCTATATCTAGCAGGTTTAAGATTAAAAATGTTGGGTACATTTAAGAATCCTATTGTACAAAACCTTCAAGTGTTACTTAAGAACCATAGAAGTCTTACCTTTTGTAACTCTATTGAACAAACAGAGATACTAGGTAAGAACTGTATCAATAGTAAAAATAAAGACTCTATTGAAATTCTTGAGAAGTTCAATCAAGGTAAAGTTAATCATATAACGTCGTGCAACATGCTCAATGAAGGTTGCAATTTGACTAATTGCCAAATAGGTATTTATGCTTCCTTGAATAGCAGTGATACTATGATTAAGCAGAAGTTAGGAAGGTTACTAAGACATCCTAACCCTGTATTAATTATACCTTACTATAACAATACAAGAGAAGAAGAGATAATTGAGAAAATGCTTGAGGATTACAATCCAGAGCTTGTAACAGTAGTTGAAAGTTTAAATCAGATTAAGGTATGACAATTACAATTGATGAAGATGTTTGTGCTAAATATAATCTGACTATGAGTGAAGTATTGGCAATAGCTCTTGTGAAAACAGGAGCTGATGTGCCTACTTTATTTGCTAATCTTGAAGATAAGAAGGCATTAGTTAAGGATATGTTTAATAAACATCTTGTAACTATGGGCTATGATGAGAGAGTATCTAGTGTATTGTTAGACTCTGATAAAGACAGACAGCCACAAGATAGGATTGAAGATTTAGCTCTTAAGATGATGGCATTGTTTCCACAGCAAAAGAAGCAAGGTACTTCTCAGTATTTTAGAGGTAATAAGAAAGATGTTACACTAAGATTAAAGAAGTTTTTCAAGCTTTATGGAAACAAATTCACTGATAAACAGATTCTCGAAGCAACTGATAAATATGTTAAATCTTTTAATGGTAACTATGCTTATATGAGAGTATTAAAGTATTTCATTTGGAAAGATGAAAGAAAGGTAGACTCTGATGGTGTAGGCTATGTTAGTGAGGTATCAGATTTAGCTACTTATATAGAGAATGAAACCAGTGATATGGCAGATTCTGATTGGACAGCAAGATTAAAATAGTATGGAATTATATGAAAGAGTATTAAAAGGTCTTGAAGAAAGAAGAAATAATCTACTTGAAGGTGGTATTAATAGCATACCTTCACCATTCATTAGGTTCAATGATGATTTTATAGGAATAGAAAAAGCAACTTACTATTGTGTGACTTCTGTTACAAAAGGTGGTAAATCTCAATTTGCTTCACATGTCTTTATGTACACTCCTCTTATATATGCTTATCATAATAGGGATAAAGTAAGAGTAAAGATATTATACTTTGCACTTGAAGAGACTCCTGAAAGAGTAATGCAGAGATTTATGAGTCATATTCTGTATTATCTATCTAAAGGTAAGATAAGAGTGTCTCCAAGAGACTTAAGAAGTTCAAAGAATGATAAGCCTCTATCTCAGGAAGTACTTGATCTATTACAGACTCAGGAATATAAAGACATGTTTAAGTTCTTTGAAGAGTGTGTCATATTTAGCTCTACTGCTAATCCCACTGGCATCTATAAAGAATGTAAGAGATATGCAGAAGGAAGAGGAGTTATACATACAAAGAAAGCTGTTTATAGAGGTGAGTTAGGAGAACTTAATGAAACAGATTCCTTTGATTATTATGTTCCTAATGATCCAGGTGAGTATATTATTCCATTCATAGATCATATTGGTTTAATTGACACTGAAAGAGGAATGAATCTTAAACAATCAATGGATAAATTATCTGAATATCTGGCAAAGTATCTTAGAAATAACTATGGTATGAGTCCTGTAATTATTCAGCAACAATCCTTTGAGAATGAGAGTAATGATAACTTTGTTAGTGGGAAGATTAGACCATCAGCACAAGGATTAGGTGATAGTAAATATATTGCAAGAGATTGTAATATACTTCTAGGTTTGTTTAGTCCATTCAAGTTTGAACTCAATGAGTATAAAGAATATGACATAACAAAGTTTAGAGATAACATTAGATTCCTTGAGGTTCTTGTTAATAGAGATGGTGAAATGGGTGGTTTATGTCCTTTGTTCTTTGATGGTGCTGTATGTGATTTTCAGGAACTTCCTTTACCTAAAGATACAGAAGGTCTTGCAAGGGTATATAGTTATCTGAAATATATTAGAGGAGTACCACAAAGTTCAAAGGTGTTCTTTATGTCTTCAAGAAGAAAGTATTTGCATAGATGGAAAAGATTATCTATCTTTGCACGGTTTAAAAGAAAAATAAAGGAGAAGTTAAATGGCTAAAATTCTAATTCTTGCGAAAAGTGGATTTGGTAAAACTACTGCATTATGTGGTAGAAAGAAGTTTGGTATTGAAGGATTAAACCCAGCAGAGACATTTCTCATTCAATGTGCAAACAGAGAACTTGCTAACTTGGATTATAAGTTAATTGATGGAGTTACTAGTGCAGATAGCCTGAAGAATGTTATTGGCAATGGTAACAGAATTCAAGTTGGTAATATCTCAGGTCTTGAGAAATTCAAGACAGTTGCAAAAGCTATTGAGATGTTAGCTCAATCACCATTCAAGAATATTGTAATTGATGATTTCAATTACTTATCTCAAGATTATTACATGGCAAATGCCATGAAAGGTGGTTGGGACACTCCTAAGCAAATTGGTTATGGTATGGGACTTATCTTCAATGCATTTGAAGCTATTCCAACCAGAGAGAAAGACTTGTTTGCTATGGCTCATTATGAAGAGTATAAAGATAAGAATGGTGATTCCATTTCTTATAAGTTCAAGACTACTGGTAATATGGTGGATGGTTATATTACACCAGAAGGTAAGTTTGATATTATTCTTTATGGTAAGGCAGGTTGGGATGATCAAAACAAGAAAGCAATTAAACAGTTTGTGATTGACTTTGATGGTGAATATCCTGCAAAGGATTCTATTGGTGCATTGGATGAATGTCCATTATATATTCCTAATGATTTAGGGTATGTAAAGAAGTTGATTAATAAGCATTATAACAGAGAATAATGGATAGAGAACAAGTAGTTAAGTTATTAAGGGATATACAGAATAGTCCTGGCTTTTATAATGATATTACAAAGAAAGATGTTATACTTAACTATTGTGTTGAGCATGGTAAATCTCCTCAACTGTCCATTCAATTTGTTCAGATTATTAGTATAAATAGAGTGTTACTAAATGAAATATTTCTTGATACACTAGAAATGTTGAAGAAAGAGCATACTATTAATATCTTATATGCATCACAGAATTCCATTAATAGAGGAAATAACCCAATTTTATTAATATATTAATTAAAAGAAACATGAAAGAATTAAGTAGAACAGAATTAGCAACAGTTAAAAGAACTGCGGCTAATGTGAAAACATTCAGAGCTAAGAAGGCTAAGTTAGAAGCACAAAAGGCTAAAATTGATGCAGAACTTGAATCTGTAAACAGAAGTATTGATTTGTTTGAGCAGCCAATCATTGAAGTAACTGGTGGATTTACATCAGAACAAGTACTCAATGGTGAAATGGAACTTGCTATGAGTCAATCTGTAGAGAGTCCTGCTGAAGCTCCTGTAGAGGAAACAGTGTGTGGAGTATCTGTATCAGATTTGCAGGCACAAGACAATGCACTGAGAGCTGAAGAAGCTCCTATCAATCCTTTTGGATTGAAGTTAGATGAGTCAAGTCCCCTACCTTTTGAAGCATAAAAACATTTGAAGAATATGAAGAAGAATAATGCAAAAGTATTTATGGCATTTGCCAGTGGTTCAGAGTCTAAAGAACATGTAAGAAAGCTGTATATAGGTGTTGCACCTGTATTTGTTGCAGCAGTAAATCCTAACAAGGCATTGCTGAGTGATTTCTACAACTTTGATGTAGAAGAGGAACCAACCTATATCAGTGAAGCTGAAGTAGGGCCTGATGGTAATAAGGTTAAAGTTCCTCAGGTAAGAATTGACTTCCTTGTAGTATCTGATCCTGCAAAATGCAATGGCATTGAGATGAGAAAGTCAATTACTTTCTTCATTAAGAAAGCAATCAGGTATAACAGAGATGCTACCAAGGTTCAAGTGATTGACAAGTATGGTCAGACTGCATGGCCTACAATTGAAGAGGCTAAAATTCATGCAATTCCTCAGTATGCAAGTGGTCCTGCAAATCTTGACAAAGATTATAGACCTGCCTATATTGGTGAAGAAGAATTGACTAACTTCATCAAGGCATATCTTAACATTCCTAATCCATCTTACTCTTATATAGATAAGAATACTGGTGATAAGGTTGTTAAGACTTTGGCTAATCTTGATGATGCACTTGCCAGACTTGACAACATTGACAACTATTTCAAAGGTGATTACAGTGAACTGGAATCTATCTTGAAGCTCCAACCTAAGAATGTAGTGAAGGCTTGCTTTGGTGTAAGAACAACTGATGATAACAAACAGTATCAAGCTGTATTTACTCAGAAGTTCTTGAAGAATTCTGTTACTGACTACAGTTCTCTTGATAAAGAGATTCAAAGCAGAATAAATGCAGGTGGTTATAGTAATACTGAATTCAGTGTAGAACCCTTGCATGAATATGTAGTTGAATCAACTAACTTCAATGAAGCATCAAGTACTACAAGTACAGACACACCTGAATCAGCCAGTCCTTGGGCTTGGGCAGCAAATAAATAACATTTAACTAAACTAACTTATGGCATTTAGTAGTGGCACTTTTAACATAACTCTTGAAGATTTATTGAGTAAAGTCAGTGAGTCTGATATATTATATTATTATTTCGGTATTAGTGAAATCCCATGTGTTGTATCTAGTCCTTTGAGAGTAGATAATAATCCATCCTTTGGCATTTATACATTAGATGGAAACAAGATATACTGGAAAGACTTAGCTAGAAAGACTTCAGGAGGTCTTTGGGATATGTTAGGTGAGTATTGGGGGGTGAGTTACAGAGAAGTTTTAAAGAGAGTCTGGGAAGACTTACCCAATATAGCCACTACTACCCATGAATCAGGTAAAATGAAGAAGCCTAAATTAATCAGTAACTACAATGAAGAGACTGATTTACAATGCAGAATTAGATGTTGGAAACAACATGATATTGAGTATTGGGAATCATTTGGAATATCTCTTGAATGGTTAAAGTATGCTGATATATATCCTATATCACATAAAATAGTCATTAAAGGTTCTAACAGATTTACCTTTGTTGCTGATAAATATGCTTATGCTTATGTTGAAAGGAAAGAAGGTAAGGTTACTCTTAAGATATACCAGCCATTCAGTACTACCTTCAAGTGGAGCAATAAGCATGATAGGTCTGTCATTAGTCTTTGGACTAAAATACCTGAGTTTGGTGAAAAGTTAGTTATTTGTGCTTCAATGAAAGATGCCTTATGTTTGTGGGCTAATACTGGAATACCAGCAATAGCTATACAAGGAGAAGGTTATACAATGAGTGATACTGCAATTAGTGAACTTAAAAGAAGATATAAAGAGATTTATATACTTCTGGATAATGATGAAGCTGGCTTGGAAGATGCAAGGAAACTGTCAGAGTCTACTGGGTTCACTAATTTAGTATTACCTAATTATGGATATAAAGATGTATCTGACTTATATAAAGGACTACAAGACCCAAATCAATTCAAACAGGTAATCTTCAGCCTTATAAATGGAGAAGAAATAAAAAGTAATATCCCATTTTAATTAATTAAAAAAAAGAAACATTA
>OHGZ01000920.1_pt1 | contig 16762 bp, 10 predicted proteins | sample 1567851 | NCBI WGS metagenome assembly OHGZ01 (sample SAMEA3879563, study PRJEB24766) | human gut metagenome | biome: human-associated habitat; feature: feces | place: USA | collected 1985/1987 | reverse complement strand
TTTGTATTTTTAGGTTAGTATTATTGTTTTTTTAGATATTTTTTATGTATGGTGTTTTATTTTTTGTTTTAAATGATTTTTAGATGGTTAAATTTATATACTTGATTATACATAATTTGTATTAAGTATAAATTGTTTTGGTGTTGTTTTTCATGGCGAAAAGAAAATTTAATAAGAATCAAACAAAATTAGGTATTAAGACACTTGATTGGAATGTTCCAAAGAAGCATACTTCTCGTTTTGTCGTTGAATTTATTGAAGAAGTTTTTCCAATGTTGAATATTAAAGAATCAAAGAAAAAGAAAGGAAGAGATGCTCTTCCTATTGATTCAATGTTAAAATTGCTTATTTATGCTAAAATTCAACATATTGACCGAACATCTGTAATTGCAGACATGGCACGATACCATGACATTTTTAGATATGTTTGTGATGATATTCGTCCATCAGAAAGATCAATTCAACGATACAGGAAAGAATACGGATGTTATTTCGAAGTATTATTGCAAATGACCTTAAAAAAAGCATTTGATGAAGGATTCACTAATTTTAATCATGTTTCCATTGATGGAACTATCAAAAAAGCATACAATTCCAACAACAACACAATAACAAAAAAAGAAACACAAATATTAGTTGATTACTATGAAGGACGACTAATAGACACTGAATGTCTTGAAAAACTCCATAAACCAGCCCAAAGAATATTGAAAAAGAAAGACATAATTGATGAAGATAAATTAGAACTATTATATGGGATAGAAACACAATTTACATTCACAACACAAGATAGAATACCTGTAAATGATATTGAAGCTAGATTTATGAAAGGAAAGAAAGGAAACTTCATGGTTGCTTATAATATTCAATCTGCAGTCGATTACGACACCAAATTAATTTGCGCAATAAACATCACACAAAACCCTACAGACCATTATGAACTACCAATAATTGCAGAAAGAGCAATAAGAAACATTAACACCAAACCCAAATATATTAGTGCAGATACAATCTATTTAAATCAAATATCATTATCTTACCTAGCAGACAAAAAAATAGAAGGTTTAATTCCAACTAGAAAGCAAAGCAAAGAAAAAATAGGAAAATTAAACACCAATCCATATCATAAAGACAATTTCGAATATGATTATGAATTAGATGCATTCAAATGTCCTGAAAACGAATACATGTACTTCCAAGCCAAATACATAGAACCTCATAAAGACCCAGAAAAACCAGACAAAATAAAAAGACTTTACAACAATTACACAGCTTGTAAAAACTGCAAAACCAGAAATAAATGCTTATCCCCAAAACAAACACATAAAACAATCACAGAATACGGTTCCGAAATGCAAAAAGCAATGGCTCATAAAATGGAAAAACAAGAATATAAAAACGAATATGCTAAAAGATCAAGTGTTGAAGGACCATTTGGAATATTCAAAGAACAATTCCAAATAGAAAAAGAAGTAGTCATTGGAATGACAAGAACAGAAGAAAGAATCAACTTAGACGCACTAGCATATAATTTAATCAGATTATACAATTTAAAACAAGAAATTAAAAATACAACTGAAGATTTAGAAGATTTCTGTGAAAGTACATCCATTAAAAACCAATTAAAACTTGATGTAACAATATTTTAAAAAAAATCAATAAATCCTCAAAAAATCAATTTTGACGGACACCCTTATGTAAAAAAAGAAAAATTAGGATTCTGCAACCCTATATAATGTCCATTTATTGCTGAAGTATCTGTAGATGTATAATCCTCCTCTTACAAACCAGTCAATGAACATAGCTACCCATGTTCCAAATACTCCCATATTAAAGTTTATGGCTAAAATGTAAGATAAGCCTATCCTGCAGGTAAACATTACTGCTAAGCTTACCACCATTGCCCATTTTGCATCACCAGCACCTCTAAACAGGTTAGGCAGTGTAAATGCAATTGGCCAAATTAAAATTCCAAGTGTACCGTGCCAGATAATCATCTTGCCAGACAGTGCTGCAGTAGCAGGAGACAAATTATAAAGGCTCAAAATAACCGGCAACAGGGCAAATATTGCTGCATTGACAATAATGTGACATACAACAACAATTAAAATAATCTTTTTATTGTAATATCTTGCCTGTTCATAATCATTTGCTCCAACACATCTTGAAATTACTGCAGTCATTCCCAGATTAATTGCAAAACCAGGCAATACTGAAAATATTCCAATTGCATAACCTACAGAATTAGCTGCAATAGCTACTGTTCCAAAAGTTGAAACCAAACTTAAAACCAGCACACGTCCAAACTGGAACAGTCCGTTTTCAATACCGTAGGGAATACCTACATTCAGCACGTTTTTAAGAACTTTCCAATCAAATTTATGTTTTAAAGTTCTTTTAATATGGAGTTTGAAGTTTTCATTTAATGTAAAATGCATTATAGCAGCTGCTGCAATCAGTCTTGAAATTACAGTGGGGACAGCTACTCCTTCAACACCTAAACCCAAATAATAAATACCGAATGCATTACCTACAACATTTAAAATATCGCAGATAACCATTATCTTCATTGGCAGAATTGAATTTCCGCTGGTTCTGTAAATTGCAGCACCTGCATTGTAAATAGCTATAAATGGTATTGAAAAAGCCATAAACAGCAGATATGTATTTGCATAATTCCATACGTCTGCTTCAATCTGGCCAAATAAGGTATTAATTAAAAAGGATTTGGCTATTAAAACAACAACCATTAAAAGAGCTGATAAAATTCCTGAAAACCACACAAGCTGATTGCATGCTCCTCTAGCTTTTTCCGGCTTATTGTTTCCTAAGTACTGGCCAGCTATTACCGCCCCTCCAGTAGCCAGTGCAGAAAATCCAAAAATCAGCAGCTGCATCAGAAAATCAACTAATGAAACACCGGAAATTGCTGCTTCACCTAAAGATGCAACCATTACAGAATCAGCAAACCCTACAAAAAATTCCAGTCCCTGCTCAATAAGCAAAGGTAAAAACAGAACGAATAATGCTTTATTGGAAAATAAATAATGTTTTGGGGTTTTAATTAAAGATTCCATATTTAGTACACCATAAAAAAAATAAAATTATTGTTGTAAATTACAACATAAATTATAAATTTCCAGATATATAACTGTTGTGATTGACAACATTAAAAGAAAATGATTAATGAGATGATTTATCTAAAAATCATCATTAATGAGCCTTGACATTAATTTATATCCTTCTTTTTTATCCAAACTGCCTTTAAGAACACTCTGTTCATCAAAGGATTCACATTCATCGCCTGTTTTATCAGAAGAATATATTATCAAAGGCACATCATCTCTTGTATGGGTTCCAACTGAAACAGGAGTTGGATGATCAGGCAAAATAGCTGCCTTAAAGTCCTGACCTTTTAAACTGTCTAAAACCGGACCTACAATATGCTTGTCAATTTGTTCAATAGCTCTAACTTTTTCAGCTGTGTCTGATGCATGTCCTGCTTCATCAGGAGCTTCAATGTGTACAAACACTACATCATGGTTTTTTAAAGCTTCAATTGCATATTTTCCCTTAGCTTCATAATCTGTGTCAAAGTATCCTGTAGCTCCTGGAACATCAATAATGTCAAAGCCTGCAAAAGCACCTATTCCTTTTAACAAATCAACACCAGTAATTACTGCTGCATCCAATCCGTAAACATCTTTAAAGTTAGGTAAAGTTGGTGTTACCCCCTGACCCCACAGCCATACCATATTTGCCGGTTTTTTACCATTTTCCACTCTTTTTTTATTGACTTCATGATTTTCAAGAACTTCCCCTGATTCCCACATGATTTTCTTAATGAATTTGGGTAATTTTTCATCCCATCTGTCGCCGGAGGTGTTTTCATCCAGATTCTCACCTGCAATATCATGAGGAGGCATAGTCTTCAAATCAGCCAATAGCTTAGCATCTTCAGCACTGTCACAGGAATATACAAACAGATGTCTGTAACTGACTCCTGAATAGAATCTGCCTTTAAAATCATCATATTTTCCATTGAAATAATCATTTAAGCTGTCCATAAGTATTTCAGCTTCTTCAGAAGTAATATGGCCTGCATTAAAATCATCCATATGATTGTCCTTCTGGGTAATGGTATTGCATCTGAAAATTACGTCCTTATCTGTGGTTTCAATACCCATGCTGCCTGCTTCCAGAGGTCCTCTGCCTGTATAATAATCTGCAGGGTTAAATCCGAAAATACTCATATTGGCTACATCAGAACCTGGAGTATATGCATCAGGAACATTATTGGTTAAACCTCCAAAACCCGCTTTTGCCATTTTATCAATATTTGGAGTATCAGCTGCCATAAGTGGAGTCATGCCGTCCAATTCGTCGATTGGATAGTCACTTGAACCGTCAGGAATAAAAATTACATATTTCATACTATCATCAAAAAAAGTAAAAGTAAATTAGTATTTAACTTTTAAAATACTAATCAAATCAGTCAACATCGCAGAAGCAGTTTCAAGAGATCCTGCTCCAAGTCCAATAACACTAACATCACCTGCAAGGTCAGTGCGGACAGTAGCCATATTTAAAGTTCCGCTTAAATCATATGCACTGCCTTTTTTAACTAAACGTGGTGATACCTGCAGTTTGTCTTTAGAAACTTCAGCTATTAATTTAATTAAATAACCTTCTTTTCTGGCTAAATCCATAGCCTGTGAAGTAATATTTGAAATACCTTCAACATCAACATCACTATAAGTGGCATCAATTCCTAAAAGTGAATTAGCTAAAATTACAGTTTTACAAGCTGCATCAATACCTTCAACATCCTGAGTTGGGTCTGTTTCAGCTATTCCTAACTCTTGAGATTCTTTTAAGGTTATATCATAGGAGGAACCTTCGGATGCCATTCTTGATAAAATGTAATTGGTGGTACCGTTCAATATTCCTACAATTGATTTGATTCCACAGGATGAAAGTGTTTCTTTTGTGAAATTAATAATAGGCATTGCTCCACCAACACTGGCTTCATATTTAAATTCAACATTGTTTTTCTCAGCTTCGGATACAACTTCTCTGAATTTTAAAGCTAAATGTCCCTTATTTGATGTTACAACATCTTTTCCAGCTTTAAATGCTTTTAAAGTTAAAGACAATGCAGGTTCTGCATCAGTTATATTAGTTGGAGTTGCTTCCATCAAACAGTCATATTCCACAGCATCCAACACATCCAAACCTGAAATGGTACTGCCGTATTCAGGATAATTGGATAATTTTCCAAATTCGTTTTTAGTGTTTACAAGCAGTTCATCATCCAATCCGTCAGCACAGATTGCAGAAGATGAAGAATCTGCAGCAGCTACTATTTTTAATTCTACATTAAATCTTTCTTTAATCATGTCTTTTTTTAATGAGATTGCTCTAGCCACACCCTGACCAACTGCACCAAATCCCATTACTATGACTTTACATTCTTTCATACTATCCCTAAACTTCATTAATCATAAGTAAATCTTTTTCTGCAGCTATTTTACCAATCTTATCAAATATAAATTCTTTCATGCCAAATTCTGTTTCAATATTAATTAAGGCAGAGGATTTGGATTCCCCGTCTAATTTAATATCAAATCCAACTACATAAACACCGTCTAAAGAATTAATTTTATCCATAGTGTCTCTAATGTCGTTATCAACAATATGACCAATTAAAATAGTGCTCACAACTTCCTTTTTAACGACTCCATCCATTGCAATAATTGAAACTCCCAACTCTTTGAACCTTTCAATAACCCTGTCAAGGCTATCACGTTCACCTTCAAGAGTAAGCTGAACAGGAATCATTCCTTTTTCATTTTTAGAATCTCTTTTATGGATTACGGTAACCAGGTTTGCACCAAGGCCACTAATCGGATCCAAAACAGAAACAAGCTGTCCAGGAACATCCATAAGTTCTAAAACCAAATCCATTTTCATAAAAAATTCCCCTAATTAACCCAATCTGCTCTTTTAACAACAAGTTTGCCTTCTTTATCAATATGAGCATTCCTTAAAATTTTTTCAGGATGTTTCTCATGAGATTTATCTTCACGAGTAAGATTTAAATTGTCAGTAATATACCAAGTTTCTTCAAGATCTGGAATATTCTCTAAAGTTTTTGAAAACTTGTTTAAAATATTTTCTGCATCTTTTTCAATTTTCATAAATAAATCTCCTATGATTATTTGATAATAATAAAAATAATTTTGTTTTTTAATATTAATAAATGTTTATTAAAACTTGGGCTTTTTGCCAACTTAAAATTACATCGCCAGTTAATCCTGACAAAATACATTTTTTGTGTAAAAAATACTGATTTATTCAATCAACATTAAAAATCATAACTTAATAATATATTAATGTTTATAGAAACTAAAAAAATTAAAATGTGGATAAAATGTTAAATAAAACTAAACTAAAGCTTTTGTTTGTATCTTTTGTTTTGTTATTGTCTTTAACTGCAGTTTCAGCTAATGAAAACAATACATTTACAGATTTACAAACAGCAATAGATGAATCAGGTAATGAAGTAAACATAAACCGTGATTATGCTTATAACAACACTGCTGACGGAAAATATGGTGATGGAATTGTAATAAGCAACAGAGAACTTGTAATTAACGGAAACGGATATGCTTTTGACGGGTCCGACCAGGCCAGAATACTTCTTGTAAATCAATGCAATCTGACAGTAAACAATCTTATTTTAACTAACGGACTATCACAATACGGTTCAGGAATATATGCTAAAAACTCAAATATTATTTTAAATAATGTAACATTTAAAAATATGAATTCAAGTCAGGCAGGTGTATGTCTGATAAACAGCGGAAGCCTAACTATTGAAGATTCCTCTTTTATAAATACAACTTCTGAAAAAGGAAGTGCTGTTTTTGGAGCCCTGGCAGATATTAAAATAAAAAATAGTGAAATCCAAAAATCTTCTTCAAATTGGGGTGCAGTATACCTTCTAGGTGCAAATGCAAATATTGCCAATACTGATTTTGTTAATCTAAGCTCAAATTATGCCAGTGCAGTTTATGCTACCGGTTCCAAGGTTATGATTGACAAATCCAAATTCACCAACTTAAAATCCGGCAAAACTGCCGGAGCTATCGGATCTAAAGAATCAAAAGAATTTATAATTAAAAACTCTGAATTTTCAAATATAAGTTCCGATAAAAACGGAGGAAGCCTATACTTTGATTTAGTTGAAAATGTAGAAATTTCAAATTCAACTTTTACACAATCATATGCAGAATTTGGAGGAGCTATACTTCAGCTTGAAGGTAAGTTAAGTGTTGAAAACTGTAATTTCACACATAACTCTGCTCTTTATGATGGTGGGGCAATCTACACATCATATGTTAATTTAAAAATAAACAACAGTAATTTTGCAAATAACTATGGATTAAATGACGACAATAGAGGATCAAATGGAGGCAGCCTATATTTAGATATGACAAACGCTACAATAAACAATTCCAATTTCACAAATAACTTTGCTGCATTTAATGGAGGAGCTATATACACATATGATACTTCATTATCCATGAACCAAAGCTATTGCACCAATAATTCCCTGCTTAACACTACAGGAATTTTTTCTGCATTTGATAAAAACTACACTGCACTAAACTGCAATTTTACTGAAGACATCATTTCATTAAACAACACTATCTATGCAACAATCGTTGATGGGTCAGGAATTACATTAACTTTAGTAAACAATATATTAACTCTAACCAATCTTCCTTCCAGATTTGATTTACGTGACTTCGGATGGGTAAGTTCAGTTAAAAATCAGGGTGCAATAGGTGCATGCTGGACTTTTGGAACCTGCGGATCTCTGGAATCAGCTCTGCTTAAAGCAGCAGATACTGAATATGATTTTTCTGAAAACAATGTTCAAAACAGTATGATCAAATACTCAATTTACGGCCATACCATAGAAAATGAAGGCGGAACTGAATTTATGGGTGCAGGATATTTATTAAGCTGGCTTGGAATGTTTCCAAGCAGATACGACTCCTATGATGAACTTGGAAAAATATCCCCGTTAATATCCACTAACGAAGACATTCATGTTCAGGACATGATTTTTGTTCACCCGCGTATGAATTCAACTGACAACAAACATCTGAAAGATGCTTTAATTAAATATGGCGGACTTTGGGTTGCCTACAATGCTCAGCAGCAAGCCCCATACTACAATTCAAAAACCGCAGCACAATATTATAATGGAACTGAAGAGGCAAACCATGCGGTTCTTCTTGTTGGATGGGATGACAGTTACAGCAAAGACAACTTCATGATAACTCCACCTGGAGACGGTGCATTTATCCTTAAAAACAGCTGGGGAACTGATTTTGGTGACGAAGGATATTTATACATTTCATATTATGATACTCAATTTGTACGAGGTTATCCTGCAATAGGTGTTATTGTAAACAACACTGTTTCATATAATAAAAACTACCAGATTGACATTACCGGAATGGACAAATATGAAAACTTCAATTTAAGCCAGATTTACTATGCCAATGAATTTGAAGCACTGGGAAATGATCTGATAGCTGCAGTCGGAACCTACTTCAGCAGCAGCGGTGAAAAATACGAAATCAGCATTTATGTAAATAATATATTAAAACACACACAAAACGGAACAAGTGCATTTGGCGGTTTTTCAACTGTCAAATTAAATAATTACATTCCAGTTAACAAAGGAGACATTTTCAGAGCTGTAATTAAAGGTGTAAATGTCCCATTATCCATAAATACCAGAGTTCACAATGACGGTTATACATCATTTATAAGTGCTGAGGGCAAAATATGGAATGCATCTGAAAATATAGTCTGTTTAAAAATTTACACCACAGCCAATTCAATTAAAAGCAGCGATTTAGTAAAATATTATAAAAATGCATCCGGATTCAGTGCGGATGTTAACGTGGCTAATGCAAATGTAACATTCAGCATCAATGGAATCAATTACACCAAAACAACTGATGAAAAGGGAACTGCATACTTAAATATTAATTTAAGACCCGGAACCTATAATATTACAACATTTTTCAACGGAATAAATAAAACCAACACAGTAACTGTTTTATCTACCATTACGGGAGATAATCTTGTTAAATATTATAAAAACGGAACAGAGTTTTATGCCAAGTTTGTTAAAGGAAATGGGGAAGCACTAACCAACAGAAATGTTACATTCAATATTAATGGAGTATTCTACATCCGCGAAACCGACAGCAAGGGTATTGCAAAGTTAAATATAAACTTAAGACCCGGAAACTACATCCTGACAGCTACTGATCCTGAAACCGGCCTGGATATAGGATTTGACATTACGGTTTTACCTACAATTATAGCTAAAAACTTAACAAAAACCTACTTAAATGCATCACAATTCAATGCAAGGTTTGTTAAGGGAAATGGTGATTCGTTAGCTAATGTAAATGTAACATTTAACATCAACGGTGTTTTCTATACACGTCAAACCAATAATGACGGTTTAGCTACTTTAAATATAAATCTGATACCTGGAAAATATATCATAACAGCTATTGAACCGGTAACCGGATTAGATATGGGGTATGGAGTAACTGTCCTTAAATAGAGTTTTAAACTCTATTTTAAATACTCCCCAATATCAATATCCTTTAAAACTTTTTTTCTTAAAATTTTATCAATGCCCGTGCCGTACTGGGCTGCCTTTTTAGGTCTGTAAGCAATCTGCTTATCCAGTCCCAAATTGAAAGCCGTTTTTCTTAAAATATTTTTGCGCAGCTTATCATCAGAACCTGAAATCTTATATCTGACCGGAATATTGAGGGCAAATTCAACAAGATTCTTATCTAAAAAAGGAAGACGCAGCTCAACGCCATTTGCCATTGAACATGCATCATCACGTTCCAGATTAACATGATACATATTAGCCATATCATATCTTAATTCATCATCTAAAGTATTTTCCCTATAGCTATTCAGATATCGGTTATAGCCCCCAAACAGCTCATCAGCACCCTGACCGGAAATAGCTACCTTAATGTTATCTTCAGCTATCATTTTAGAAGCAAGATAAACAGTCATTCCCACTCCAATCTTCATCAGATTGTTTTCACCAATTGCCTGAACAACATCTTTAAGACTGTCCTTTACAATACTTTCAGTAATGTCATGAACCTTTAAAGGAAGGCCCAAATACTTAGCTACACACTTAGCTGCAACCACATCCTTGGAATTCTTTTTACCGACAGCATACAAAGTAACTTTAAGATTTTTATTTAAAGATATTTCCCGAAGCAGCAAAGCTATCAAAGAGCTGTCAACACCTCCTGAAAATATTACTCCAACTTCATTCAAATCCTCAACCCTTTTTAAAACAGCCAGTTTAAGAAGCTTTTCAAGTTTTCTGTTGTCGGTTTCAAACCTCTTCTGGAAAATATCCGTTTTAGGAGGTATTTCTTCCCAGTTGTAAAGTATATGCCCCGGCTTTAATGTTTTGATATCTCCTTTCAAGCACTGCTTTGAAGAAGCAAAAGCATTATGTGTGTAAAATAAAGGTTTGACACCTAAAGGATCTCTTGAAACAGACAAGTTAATGCCATCTGTAACAGCATAGGCATAATCCCCATCCAAAAGATTATTAACCTGAGTTACTGCTCTTAAAAGGTCATCCTTATAATAAAAATCAATCAGATTAATTAATAACTCAGAATCAGAATTTATATTGTCATTTTTTGTCAGTTTAGCCAGCAAATTCTTTAGGGAAGAATAATTATAAATCTCACCATTGAAAACCAGAGTCAGAGTGTTTTTAGCTATCGGCTGAGTATGGGAAGTTCTGTTTTCCAAATTATGGACAGCCAGCAGATTATGGCCTAAACCTAAAGAATAAGCGTTTTCATCATTGAAATCATTTAAATCAATACCTTTTTGTATTTTACCATCTAAAAATATTCCTGAAGCATCTTTTCCCCTATTTTTTGATGTTTTTAACATAGCTATTAAATCATCAGCTTTGAAATTACCTTGAAGACCAACTATTGAACACATGATTTAATATTAAATTTTGGAGTTTAAAAAAATAATGATAGTACAAAAGTAAACATTTGATTATTTCAATTCATAGTGCATTATTTTAACTGATTACTATCCAAGTTTTTAAAAGATATTAAGATTTAAATCCCATTATAATCTTATTTTTAACATAAAACGAATTTCAATAAATAAAGGCAATGCTACAACTCATCACAGGGCTTATATGATGGATCTTATTTTAGAGGGTGACCTGGACCTGATTGAATTTGCTTATGATGTCGGAATAGGTGAGAAAAATTCAATGGGTTTTAGAATGGTTAAATTATTGGAATAAGTTAATAAAAATAAAAAAAGAGTTAAGAGAAGATTTCTCCTAACTGATTGTAATTTTATTTCCAATTTGATAACTGTTCCATATTGAAGTGATGATATATTCTCCCCTGAGAAGTCGGATATTTAAACTTGCAACACCATCATCTGCTGTTGTTTTATTGTAAAATACTCCATTTATATTGAATATCACTGTCTGATTAGCTAAGGGTTTTCCCTGACCGTCAAGAACAGTTGCATTAAACTTACTGCCGTCCTTAAACTTCATGGACAAATCATCAGTAAGCAGAACACTTTTAACAACCACATTATTTCCCACATCATATCCTTCATATATTGCAGTTACAATATATTTTCCGGGATTCAAATTGATGTTTAGTGTTACTGTACCATTTTCATCAACTGTCCTTTTATAGAATACCCCGTTTATGTTGAATGTTACATTTTTACCAATAGCTAAGCTTCCGTCTTTATCATAGACTTTTGCTGTGTATTGTGTGCTGTTTTTATAATATTTAACTATATCATGGTTTTCACAGATAAGAGCTTTGACAGTTATGTTGAAACCTTTTTTCTCATTGTTTACAGGATTGTATGCCGTTAAAATGTAGGTTCCAGGTCTTAAGTTAATGTTTAATTTTGCATAACCTGAATCATCAGTGTTTCTTGTATAAAACACACCATTGATATTGAATGTAACTGCCCTTTTAGCTAAAGGGTTTCCTGAACTATCAATGAATTTTGCATAAAACTGGGTTTCATTTCTGAACATCTTTACAATATCATTTCCTGAGATAGTTTCATATACTTTTACATTGGCTTTTTTGGAATCACTGCCGAAACGTCCATTATAACTTACTTTGACAATATATTCACCAGAATCCAGATTAATGGCCAGTGAAGCAGTGCCCTTATCATCACTAACTTTTTTATAATCAACACCATTGATATTAATAATAACATTTTCACCAACAATAGGATTGCCATTAACATCCTTTAAGCATATGCTAAACCTTTCAGGACCTCTATAATATTTGTTTACATCATCTGCACAAAGTACAGCACCATAATCATTTGCAAATAATTTATCGCTTCCGACAAAATTGTTATCCAGTGAATGGTATAAATCAAACTGTCCTGATTTAAGTGCCTTAAGAGAAATTGTGATGTAATTATTCATATCACAGTCATTTAAATTCCAAACTACAATACGGCCAGAATCCAATCTGTAATTTCCCCTAGATACTGTTGCATTATTAAAATCAAATCCTTCAGGAAGAGCAAACTGAACTACAGGGCTTGAATGAGCAATATAGTTAACCTGATATTTCAGCTCAATACTATCGCCAACAGGACATGAGCTGACGGGAGTCAGTAATCTGAAAACTTCAATACTGTTTTCAAAAACATGAGTTCCCAAAAATAGTTTATCTCTGGCTAATGGAAGGGAATTTCTTGAATGGAAATTACTGAAGTAATAAACATTATCTGCCATATTTGATGTTGAGCGGCCAACACCTCTACCGTCATCATTTGATGCATAGGAATCTACTCCATAGGACAGTCCATTAGAAGAAGCAGTCAACTTCCAGTGATAAGTCATTATATTTCTCCTATTGACACCATAGCTGTCAGTATAAACTTTTTTAATGGCTGCATCAACCGGATTCAGACTGCTGTCATAACTGCCTTTTTGAGACATGGAATAAACATTAGGACATAAAACATACTGTCCAGGCTGCAGTTTAGAAACATGATACAAATTACTGAAAACAACACCATAGGTTCCGTCAGCCGCCTTAATTACAAAATGACCTAAAGAATATCTGGACATTATCTTATAAATTCTTGAAAGATAATCATTTGTAATCTGATTGGTGACAACCATTTCAGAAGCTATGCTTTCAATCTGGCGAAATGCCGCGCCGTCAGTTACACCGCCATTACCAATAAGCCAGCCATTGGATGTGACAATTGCATGTGAAAAATAACCCCCGCTGGTTTTATATTGCTTCAGATAACCAATATCTCCCCAGCTGCCGCTTTCAATATAAATATCAGCGGCATTTGCAGCATCACGCCTGACACAAATAACTCCTTCATTATCACTTACCTGAAGAACAGCTGAACTGCATTCACTTAAATTAATCAAATCATCAGCAGTCTGACCTGTGTCCTGTCTTACTCCACCGTCTGCATAGTGTTCTGCATCAGTGTTAGTATCCAACACCACATTATCATTAAATGACAATTCATTTAAATCCTGACTAGCTACAGCATCATCCTGCGCACTGACTGAAGTTATAGCTATCAGAAAAACAAAAAAAACTAAAATAAAATACTTTTTATTGAACATGAATTCACCTACAATCAATATTAATAGTTATAGTAATGATTGTATTAAAATATATGACATTTTTATGAAATTCAGATGTGTTTTTAGAAATCCAAATCAGCATATGGATTCAACTAAAAAAACAGAAAATATCCGAAAACTAAAAAATTCAACCATGGTTTGTTTTATAATTTCATGCATAAAAATAGCTTTTTTAATGATCATTAAATAAGATTTAAAAATAATAATTGCGATTTAGCGGATTTGATGATGAATGGAATGAAGATTATTTTATTAATTTTTATTATTTTTCTAACTATAATTGTATCAATTTTGATTTCAATTATCGTTATTATTAAATATAGAAATAAGGATATTGGTATTCAAATTTTCGCTTTGATTCTAATTTGTATCAGGAAATGCTCCGTCTTCAATAATGTTTTATCCAGAATATCCCGGCAGATACTGGATAATTTTCAATGGAATTTTAATGATTATAATAGGATTACTGATTTATGATTTATTGGAAAACTGGGAATTTTCAATAAATAAACTTCAAAAGTAATGCATATCTAAAACAAAATATTATATTTTTTAGTTTTAAAAGATTTAACAGGTTAATATGACTAGCCTCTTACCACAACAATACCCAAATTATTTTTAATATTTGTTATGCTCTTTATATGCAAGTTACTGTTAATTTCTAAGAAAATAATAAGAGCAATCCATTAATAACAATGAAAAAATAGCTAATCTTAAAAAATAAAAAAAGCTGATTTGAGTAATTAAACCCAAACCACAAATAAATTATAATTTTCTTTTTCTAGATCCGACGAATATTACACTTAAAATACATAAGAGCAACATTACAAGTGGATTTCCTGTATTCGGTAAGTTTACAGATTTGCCACATTCATTATCTGAAGATGAACCATCTGGATGAACCTGTTTATCCGGACCGATCGGAGCTGCTTTTTTAAGGACTTTAACAGTTACATTGTCGTAGTTGTTTTCCAGAATTACTTCGAATGTTTCGCTTGTTACATTGACATATACTGTTGAATTGCCTTCGTTTAATGCTTTAGCTACAAATGTTAATACGACTTTTTCACCATTTGTTAAGTTTCCTATAGACCAGTTGCCAGAAGTTATGTCAAATGTTCCTTTTGTTGCATTATATGAGAGAATGCTTAATGCATTTGGTATTAATATATTAGCAATAGTATTTATTGCATCGCTTGGTCCATTATTTATGACAGTAACTGTGTAGACAACATTGTCTCCAACATATATTTCGGATTTGTCAGCAACTATGTGTATTTCCAGATCAACAATATCTCCGGATTCTATAGTGCAGTTGGAAGTTTTGTTTCCAACATTTACAGTATTTGTAATATTTCCTGATTTGTTTACACATACATCAGCAGTCAAATCAACAGTTGAATTAGCTGTGATGTTTAAAATCCATGTAATAATTCCAGTAACAGGGTCATATACTCCGCCGTTTGAAGCATTAATGAATTTTAATCCTTCAGGAAGAATATCCCTAATTACAACATTTGTTGCATTGATTTTTCCAGAGTTGGAAACTGTAATAGTGTAGGTTATTTCATCTCCAATATGAATATCAGAGGAATTAACTTCTTTTACAGTGATTATTTCAGGAACTGTTATGTTTCTGACAGCTGTTTTATTACCAACAGCAACAGTGTTAGGTAAAACACCATAACCTAAAACAGTAACATTTACATTGAATGTTTTGGTTTCGCCTTTATCCAAATCAACAATCCAGGTAATTGTGCCTGTTTTTTCATCATATGTGAAGTTTCCAGTTGCATTTAAGAATTTCAATCCTTTATCTAAAACATCTGTAATAACTACATTGTTAGCATCACCAATTCCGTCATTAGTAACTTTTACAGTGTAGGTTACATTATCACCGAAATTAGGAATTTCGTTGTCAACTGTTTTGTCAGGATTGATTTCAGGAACAGTCACATTAACACCGGTTGTTTTATTACCAACAACTAAAGAGTTAGTAACATTTCCATAACCTGAAACAGTAGCAATCACACTAAATACTTTACTTTCACCTTTAGCCAAATCAACAATCCATGTAATAGTACGTGTAGCTTCATCAAAGGAGTAATTACCAGTAGCATCAACGAAAGTTAAACCTTCACCTAAAACATCACGAACAACAACATCCTTAGCATCACCAATTCCATCATTAGTAACAGTAACAGTATAATTTACATTGTCCCCAAAGTTAGGATTGGAAATATTAGCAGTCTTATCAGGAATAATCTCAGGAACAGTCACATTAACACCAGCAGTCTTATTACCAACAACTAAAGAGTTAGTAACATTTCCATAACCTGAAACAATAGCATTAACATAGAAAGTTCTGCTTTCACCTTTAGCCAAATCAACAATCCAAGTAACAGTACGTTTTACAGGATCCCAAACACCATTATCAGAAGCACTTACAAAGGTCAAACCTTCACCAAGCCTATCAACAATAACAACATTATTAGCATCCCCGATACCATCATTAGTAACAGTAACAGTATAATCTACCTTATCACCGAAATTAGGATTAGTAATATTAGCTGTTTTATCAGGAATAATTTCAGGAACAACAACATCAGCAGAAGCAGTTTTATCTCCAACAGTTACATCATTGGTTAAAACACCATAAGCTTCAGCAACAGCAGTCACATAGAAAGTTTGAGACTCACCTTTAGCCAAATCAACAATCCAAGTAACAGTACGACTATCTTCATCAAAAGTATACTCACCAGTAGCTTTAACAAATTTAAGACCTTCACCTAAAACATCACGAACAACAACCTGTTTAGCATCAACAACACCATTATTTGTAACAGTAACAGTGTATGTTATTTCATCATTGAAATTAGGATTTTCAACATCAACAGACTTACCCGGAATAATTTCAGGAACAGTCACATCTACAGACGCCCTTTTATCCCCAACAGTTACATCATT
>OHGZ01000811.1_pt1 | contig 18938 bp, 10 predicted proteins | sample 1567851 | NCBI WGS metagenome assembly OHGZ01 (sample SAMEA3879563, study PRJEB24766) | human gut metagenome | biome: human-associated habitat; feature: feces | place: USA | collected 1985/1987 | reverse complement strand
TGCTTCAGGCCCCGGATGGTGTGGGTGCCGTAGGTATAGGCCCATCCGCTGCCCATCTCGCCCGTCTGGGGCGTCCAGAAGTTCATGCCCCACGGCAGGGCGACGGCCGGGTAGGTGTTGCCCGTCGAGAGCGTGAAGTCGGAGTGCGTGCCTACGAGCGTCGAGACGTATTCCGAAGGCCGCGCCGAAGGTTCGTCGCAGGAGGTTCCCGCAGCTGCCGCACAGAACAGCGGCCAGTAACAGCAAAGAAACAGGTTTTATCATTCTCGGTTTTTATTAGTAGTGATGACTTTCGAATAAGCTGCGGGGACTGGGTATGGAGCAAGTCCGATCTGTCCTCGTTCAGCAAGGGCGGAAATTCGGAAATAAAGGATTCCGATGTCCCCGATGTCGTTTGTTTGTTTTTTTCGGTCAGTCGATGGAATTGAGCAGGTCGACCTTGTTTTCGTTTACGAGTTTTAATATGAGTTCCCCGAAAAGGGTGTTCTGCCAGGCGAACCACGCGCGGGTGAAATCCGCGGCATCGTGGCGCGAAAAACTTTCGTGCATGAATCCCGTTCCGGCGTCGGTGGTGATCAGCTGGCAGATGCAGTCGCGAATCTCTTCGTCGTCGGTCGCCGTGAAGGCCCGCATCATAATGCTCATGGGCCAGATCATTTCGACGCCGATATGGGGTCCTCCGATGCCCTCTCCGGCAGCTCCGCGCCAGAAATAGGGATTTTCCGTGCTCCACACGAACCGGCGCGTGTTCTCATAAATCGGGTCCGTGCGCTCCACGTCGCCCAGATAGGGCATGGCCAAGAGCGACGGCACATTGGCGTCGTCCATAAGCTGCGTGCTGCCGAAACCATCGACCTCGAAGGCGTAGATTTTTCCGAACTCCGGATGCTCCACGACAGCGTATTGCTGCAATGCCCCGGCCACCTCGTCGGCCAGCGCCGTGCACTCGGCGGCAAGCTCCCGCTCGCCGTTCACCGCCGTCAGGATCTCGGCGGCCTTGCGCAGCGACGTGACGGCCATGAAGTTCGACGGCACGAGGAATCCGAAGGTCGTGGCGTCGTCCGAAGGGCGGAACGCCGAGACGATCAGCCCCACGGGTTTCACGGGGTTGCCGCGCCCCACATGGCAGCGGGTGTCCAGCTGACGGTCCGTCGTGCGCAGGAAGGTGTAATCGCCCGGACCCTCCTTCATCTGCTGTTCGCGCAGCGTCTTCACGATGTTGCGCATCGCCGAGGTCCACTCCCCGTCGAAGACCGACGTGTCGCCCGTGGTCTTCCAGTAGTGGTGCGCAAGGCGCAGAGGATAACAATGGGAGTCGATCTCCCACTTGCGCTCGAAGACCATCGGGTCGGCCTGCGGAAAATCCGTCTTGTTGTGCGCCCCCGTCGGCGCAACGTTGAAAGCGTTGGCATAGGGGTCGATGTTGATCAGCTTCAGCTGGCGGCGGATCACCCCCGCGATCATCTTCTGCAACGCCGGGTCCTCCTTACACAACTGCACGTAGGGCCACACCTGCGCCCCCGAGTCGCGCAGCCACATGGCCGGAATATCGCCCGTGTAGACGTAAGTATCGGGATTGCCCGCCTCGTCCTCGCCGTAGTGCACCGTGGTGTCGAGCGTGTTGGGGAAACAGTTGGCGAACATCCACCGCAGGCGTTCGTTGGTCAGAAGACCGCACACGCGGGCGATCTCCCCTTCCACTGCTTCCGACTTAAAAAGCCGCTGCTCCTCCGCGGGCCGCTGGTCGGCGTACGCCTCCGGTTCGTCCGGACAGTACCACACCTTCTCTTCGGCCCCCATTTCGAAGCGCAGCTCCCCGCCCTTCATCAGGTCGGCATGACCGATCCAAGGCTTCGTGTAGGGTTGACCATTGAGCCAAACACGCTGGATATATTTGTTCGCAGCGGAGTTGTTTTCGGCCGTGATCGTGAATACACCGCCCGGGACCTTCACTTCGGCCCGGTCGAAGAGCGGCGAGCCGAACCAGTAGCGTCCGCCCGCAGGCTCGGCCTCGTACATTCCCAGCGACGAAAGAACGTACCATGCCGACATCTGACCCACATCCTCGTTGCCCGACAATCCGTCCAGCCGGTCGTGGTAGAGCGTCGTGAGCACCTCGCGGACCTTGTCGGCCGTCTTCCACGGCTGCCCCAGCATCGTATAGAGGTACAAAATATGGTGGCTCGGTTCGTTGCCGTGGGCATACTGTCCGATCAGCCCCGAGATGTCGGGCGAGGTCTCGCCGCCTTCGATGACCGAACTTACCGTAAAGAGCGAATCCAGCTTTTCAATCATCTTCGCACGCGAGCCGAACAGCCCTTCGAGGCCCTTGACATCGTGCGGAGCCAGCCAGGTGTACTGCCAGGCGTTGCCCTCGCAGTAGTCGTCGGCGCGGTGCGTCGAGGCGAACGCATTGAAGGGCGTCCTCCAGCCTTTTTTCGAATCCCGGCCCCGCATGAAGCGCGTCGCAGGGTCGAAATAGTTGCGGTAGCTATGGCTGCGCTCCTCGAAATACTTCGCATCCTCCGCCTTGCCCAGCGTCTCGGCGGCACGCGCCGCCGCGCCGTCGGCCAAAGCGTACTCCATGTCATAGGCCACGGCCTCGTTGAACATCTCGCACGGGATGTAGCCGTACTCCATGCGCAGGCCGTTGCCCCGGTCGGGGTTCATGGCCGTCTTACGGATCGCCTCGAAGGCCTTTTCGCGGTCGAAGCCCCCGATGCCCTTCACGATGGCGTCCGCCACCGCTACAATGCCCGGGTTGCCCACCATGCAGTCGGTCTCGTTGCCCCACAGATGCCACACCGGAAGGCGGCCCTGCTCGTCGGAGATATGCAGCATCGTCTGCACGATGTCGGCCATCTTCTCGGGATGCAGCACCGTCATCAGCGGCATTGCGGCCCGGTAGGTGTCCCACAGCGAGAAGGTCGTATAGTTCGTGAACCCGGCGTTGCGGTGGATCGCATGGTCCGAACCGTAGTAGTCGCCGTTCACGTCGCAGAAGAGCGACGGGGCGATCATCGTATGGTAAAGGGCCGTATAGAAAATCCTGCGGGCCGTCTCGTCCGCAGTCTCGATCTTCACCTTCGACAGTTCATCGTTCCACGCCTTGTCGGCGGCCTTCGCCGTAGCGTCGAAATCCCATCCGGGGAGTTCCGCCGCAAGGTTTGCCTTCGCGCCTTCGATACTTACGGGCGATAAAGCGACTTTCAGCGACACTTGTTCCCCGTCGGTTGTACGGAACGAAGCCCGGGCGTAGTTATCGCCGATGGTTTCGAATTTTTCGAAGGGTTTCGAGAACTCCGCGACGAAGTAGACCCGCTGGTCTTTGGCCCAGCCCGTCGAGTGGCGCCAGCCCGTCACCGTCCGGTCGCCCTCCTTTGCGAGATGCGTCTCCGTGGCCTTGTCCCAGCAGCCCCCGTTTTCCAGGTCGAAGACCACGGCTGCCTTTTCAGACGCCGGGAAGGTGTAGCGGTGCAGACCCACGCGCGCTGTGGCCGTCAGCTCGGCCCGGATGCCGTAGCGCGTCAACGGAACCGAATAGTAGCCCGGCCGGGCAATTTCTTGGGTCCGGTCGGCATAGGACCACAGTCCCGACGCAGGGTCCGCCTCCTCACCCCGGGCGTAGGTCACATTGCCCGTGACGGGCATGACCGTCACGTCGAACAGGTCGCCGATGCCCGTGCCGCTCAAATGCGTGTGCGAGAAGCCGATCACCGTCGAATCGCTCGCATGGTAGCCCGAGCACCAGTCCCACGTCTGCGGAATGCTCGTCGGACCCACCTGCACCAGGCCGAAGGGGACGTTGGCTCCCACGAAGACGTGCCCGTGGCCGCCTGTGCCGATCTTCGGATCGACATGGCGCGTGTAATTCTCCTCCGCGGCAGGCTGCGTGCAGCTGCCCAGCAGGGCCGCGGCGAATAATAATCCGGTAAGTTTCATCTATTTTCCAGTTTGAAGTTCAAAAGTAAGTTTTCCGCCCTTGAGCAATTCATCGTGCAAGATACGATAATTTTTCAACGGTTTATCGCCAAGCGTCATCCGGTCGATATACCCTTCGCCGCGTTTTTCGATCACCAGCGTTCCCCGCTCCGTGTCGATCTCCACACGGTCGAACGTCGGGGACGTCAGCGTGTAGTACGGCTCGCCCGGGCAGTCGGGGTACAGCCCCAGCATCGTGAAGACAGCCCACGCCGACATCGTCCCCGTGTCGTCGTTGCCCGGGATGCCGTCGGGGGCGGTGGTAAAGTATCGCTCCAACAGCCGCCGGGTTTCCCGCTGCGTGCGCCACTCCTCGCCCCGGAAGCGGCTGAAAAGGTAGGCATAGGCGATGTCGGGTTCGTTCGCAGGGTCGTACAACCCCTCGTCGAAGACCATTTGCAGTTTGTCGATGAATTTGCGTCGCCCGCCCATCAGCTTCGCAAGCCCCTCCACGTCGTGCGGAACGTAGAACGTATAGTTCCAAGCACTCCCCTCGTGAAAGCCCGGAGCCGCCGTGAAGTTCTCGCCCGCCTTCGGGTCGAAGGGGCTTAAAAAAGTTCCGTCGGGATGGAGCGGACGCAAAGTCCCGCTTTCCGGGCTGTAATAGCGTTTGTAGCCCAACGAGCGGGCGCGGAACAGACGCGCGTCGTCCCCCTGTCCGAGCGAGTCGGCCAGCAGCGACAGCGCAGCGTCGGCCATGTAGTACTCCAGCGCGTGCGAGACGGAGGTGTCGCCCGCAAGGTCCTTGGCGTAGAACCCCAGCGGGATATAGCCTTTCTCGATATAGGGGTCGATGTCGGGCCGCATGCGGTTCTGCGCACCGGGCGTCGTGGCCGACTTGCGCATCGCCTCGTAGGCCTTGGCGACATCGAAATCCCGAAGGCCCTTCATCCAGCTGTCGACGATCACCGGGATCGCAGGGTCCCCCTCCATCGTGAAGGTCTCGCGGCCGTAAAGTTCCCATTTCGGAAGCCAACCCCACTCCTCGTACATCCCCGTCATCGAGCGCAGCATCTCCCGCTGACGATCCGGGTAGACAAGCGTCAGCAGCTGGTGCAGGTTGCGGCAGGTGTCCCACAGCGAGAAGACCGTATAACGTTCGCCATCCGTCACGCCCGTCTCGCCCGAACGCTCCATCAGCGGGTATTCGCCGTTCACGTCGCTCACGAGGTTCGGGTGCAGCAGCGCATGGTACAACGCCGTGTAGAACACCCTCTGCTGCTGCTCGGCGCCGCCCTCGACCCGGATTCTGCCCAGAGCCTCGTTCCAGCCCTTGCGGGCCTGTTCCCGGATGGCGTCGAACGGCGCGTCCGCGGCCTGCTCGGCATCGAGGTTTTTGCGCGCGTTCTCCGTAGAGACATACGAGATGCCCATGCGCACCTCCACCTGCTCGCCCGCCGCAAGGCCGTCGAAGGAGAACCAGTAGCCCACGTCGTCGCCCGAAAGCTCGCGCCCGTACTCCGTGTAGAGTTTATACCTCCCGTTGTCCGGCGTCCACTCCGCCTCCACGCCCGTCATCTTCCGCTGCTTCTTCCAATAGCCGCCGGCACTCGGAGTCTTCGAAACGCGCAGCACGAAGTACACCGGGAATACCTTCTGCGCATTGTAGCAGAACGTCCCAAGCAGCTTCGTGCCCTCGATCTCCGTGGCGCTCACCCGGCGAACCATCGCACCGCTCTCGTTCGTAAGCCCCTCGCCCAGATTTAACAGAATATGCCCTGTACCTTCCGGAAAGGTGTACCTCTCGGCCGAGGTACGCGCCGTGGCCGTGGCTTCGGCAAGGACGCCGTACTTGTCCAGAAAGACCGAGTAATAGCCCGGGAAGGCCTTTTCGTCCCGGTACGACGTGCCGTACTCCCGGTAATCCACCATCAGAGGGCCCGTCGTGGCCATCGTCAGCAGCGCGCCCAGCTCGGGGCACCCCACGCCGCTCAAGGCGCCGTGCGCGAAGCCCGTGAAGAATTTGTTGTGGTATTCGTAGGGCGTGGACCACCAGCGGGCGTCCTTGTCGTAGACGTTCTCCTCCGACCCCATGACGTTGAACGGAACCACCGACATCATCCCGTGCGGCGTGACCGCACCGGGGTTCGCGGTCCCGAAGTTCGTAGTCCCGATGAACGGATCCACACACTCCGCAGGCTCTTGTGCCCGTGCTCCCAGACACAGCGTCAGAACCGCAAGCAGCGCAAGGCTTCTCATAGGATGTTGTTTTTCTTCGTGAACTCGATAATTTCAGGGATATAGCCGAACGCAAGGCCCGTGACGGTGTCGGCGCATCCGTAATAGACGGCGATCCGGCCCGTTTCGGGGTCATGGAGCGACGCGCAGGGGAATGTGACGTTCGGAACGTCGCCCGTCAGCTCGTAAATCTCGCGCGGCGATATCAGGTACGGGCCGCTGCGGGCGATCGTCTTCCACGGCTGGTCGAGGTCGAGCAGCGCCGAACCGAACGCATAGACATAACCGTTGCACGAGCGCAGCACGCCGTGGTAGAACAGAAGCCACCCTTCCGAGGTCTCGATGGGAACGGGGCCCGCGCCGATCTTCATGCACTGCCACGCCGAAACCTCGAACGCCGAGGGAGACATCACATGACGGTGGCGGCCCCAGAACTCCATGTCCGGAGACTCCGAATAGAAGATGTCCCCGAAGGGCGTGTGACCCGTGTCGCTCGGACGCGACAGCATCGCGAACCGGCCCTCGATCTTGCGCGGGAACAGAACCCCGTTGCGGTTATAGGGAAGAAATGCGTTTTCAAGCTGGTGGAACGTCTCGAAATCATCCGTCCACGCAATGCCGATCGTCGGCCCGTGGTAGCCGTTGCACCACGTAACGTAGTATTTGTCGCCGATCTTCGCAACGCGAGGATCGTAGCCGTAGACCCACTGGCCGATCTCGGCGTCCGCACCCTCCAGCCGGAAGTCGGACTCCTCGATCTCCCACCGAAGGCCGTCGACCGAAAAGCCTACGTGGATGCGCATCCGGCGGTTCGTGTCGTCGCACCGGAAAACCCCCGCATAGTTATACTCGCCCTTCTTGAAGGGAATGACCGCCGAGTTGAAAATGCTGTTCGACGTCGAAAGCGCGTCGCGCGGGATGATCGGATTGGCCGAATAGCGCCACATCACTTCTTTGGAGCCTGCGGGACGATCCTCCCACGGCATATCCGGCATGGCCGGGCCTACGATTTTCAGGTTATTCATAATTATTTGTCATTTGGTTTGTCGTCATAGGTAAAGGGTACGAACCACGTCACCAGAAATGCCGGAACCGTGGCCAACATAACTGCGAGGAAGAACATGCCGTAACCCAAGGCATCGCTCAGGTAACCCGACACGGCGCCCGCGAGCATCACCGAGAGGTTCATGATACCCGAAGCGAAGGCGTAGTGCGCCATCTGGTGCTTGCCCGGAGCGACCTGCTGCATCATAAACAGCGTGAGGCCCACGAAGCCGAAGCCGTAGCCGAAGTACTCCACGACGATGCCACCGCCCACGAGCCACATCGACTGCGGCTGGAACCATGCAAGCAAGGCGTAGACCCCGAACGGCAGGTTGAAGATACAGCACAGCGTGAAAAGAGTGCGCCGCAGACCTCGTCGGGCGATGTAGTAGCCCGCCAAAAGCGAGCCTATGAGAAACGCCCCCGCGCCGAAAGTCCCGTAGTAAAGGCCGATCTGCTGGTTCGTAAGACCCAAGCCCCCGGATGCGGTATCCGCTTTGAGGAACAACGGTACGATCTTCATCACGAAGCCCTCGCCCAGACGATAGAGGATGATGAATCCGAGGTAGTACCAGATATGCTTTTTCTGGAAGAAGGCCCCGACGACCTCTTTCAGGCCCGAAAGGCCATCCCGCAGCGAGCGGCCTTCTGAAGCCGAGCCGCCTGAAGGAAGCGCGCGGAGATGGTAAAGGCCCAAAGCGACGAGCGTGCCGCACAGGATCAGCAAAACGACCGTCCACGAACCCACAGAGGCGTCGTAAGAAGACGCGCCGTCGGCCGAGAAACCCTCGTAAAGCCACCCCGCGAACCACACCAGACCGCCCGTGGCGACCAGTTTCGCAAGGTTGTAGAACGCACCCTGCCAGCCGATATACTTCGCCTGATCCTGCGTCGTGAGTTCCGACATGTAGACGCCGTCGGCCGCGATGTCGTGCGTGGCGCCGCTGAACGCAACGACGGCAAAGACGGCGATCGTAACGGCGAAGAACGACGGTAGGTGAAGCGACAGAGCAGCAAGGCCGAACAATATGCCGCTTAGGAGCTGCGTCGTGACGACGAAGAATTTTTTGGTACGGAAAATTTCCAGGAAGGGGCTCCACAGGAATTTGATCGTCCACGGCCACATGATCAAAGACGTCCAGAACGCGATCTGAGCATCCGAGATCCCCAGGTCCTTGTACAGAACCGCAGAAACCATGTTCAGAACCACAAACGGAAGCCCCATCGCAAAGTACAAACTCGGAACCCACCGAAGGGGTGAACGCGATTGTCGGGAGTTTTGAGTAAGTTGATTCATTTTGTATACTATATATTAGATCCGACAAAACAATGCCATCTAATATATAGTTCCACAACTCAATAAGATTCCCTCTCCTAAAGCTCTTTTTTTGATTTTTTCTTAAAATTAGAAACGAGAAAAATTTGACCCAAGAACAGATCAGCCGATTATATTTCAGAATATACTATCAATAGCAATAAGAGCAAATAATCCTTCAAAGACAAGCGTAATTTCATTGCCGCCTGTTGTAATTCCCTATCTACTTTTTTGAGGTTGATGCATAGCATGTCAGCAATCTCTTTGTAACTTTTTCCCTCCAGTTTATGAGCTATGAATACCTGTTTGGTCAATTCCGGCATTTGTTCCAGTTGTTTGCGGCATATCTCGATGATTTCCCGCTGGAATAATTCGTTCGGATTGCAACTTTCGATCGTGCGGGTATAAAAATCCATCACTCCGCGCTCCTTCATCAGGATTTTCTCATACACGGCTTTCCCCGTATATCTATCCCGACGATATTTCAGACAGCGTTTTTTTACGACACCGAAAAGATAGGCCTCTATGCTCGTAAACTGTACAGTTTCCCGGTTCTCCCAAATTGTCATGAAACTGTCATGGACAATATCTTCTGCCGTATTTGCATCATGTACAAGGCTATATGCCACAGCATATAGTTTTCGCTGGTATAGGCGAAATAACTTGTCGAACGACTGCTGGGTCAGTATGATAGTATCCGGTTTCATTCCAAGAACAAAGATAAGAAAAAATTAAAAAGATTATAATGCAAAAAAAATATTTACCCATATAATTGACCTGCAACAGGTTAATTTAATAAAAAAAATTATTTGCAAAAAAACGCATTTTAGAGGAGGGAATCTTATTGAGTTGTGGAACTATATAAATAGATGCGATATTATGACAGAATGGAAAAAAAGGTTACAGATGCAATGTTATTCCGTTTCTTCGCAGAGCAAACGACTTTGGAAGAAACCGATATGATTTCGGCTTGGCTGAACGAAGATCCGGAAAAGAATCAGAAAGTTCTCGATAAAGCATATAATTTGTATGTATTGGGCATAATGTGTGCACCTAATCCGGAGGCGGGTATAAATAATTCACGCTCTTTCCTACGTTTCGGATGGCCGAAAGTGCTGCGTTATGCCGGAGTTGCTGCCGCCATTTTACTGCTCGGAATTGCTGTCGACCATGTGCTTTTGAGTCAACGCATGAACCGGTGGTTACAACAGCAAACGACTGTCGAGGTTCCGGCAGGGCAGCATATTCGCCTAACGTTGGGGGATGGCTCCATCGTGGAACTTAATGCGCAGAGCCGCATCGTTTATCCTGCGATTTTCCCAAAAGGGGAGCGGCGTGTCCAGTTGAGTGGAGAGGCCATATTCAATGTCGCCCATAACTCTGAATGCCCGTTCATCGTGGAAACTTTTGCCTGTGATGTAGAAGTATTGGGTACGCATTTCGATGTAATCGCCAACCAAGCGGAGAATCGTTTTTCAACAGCTCTGTTTAGCGGCCGGGTTGCCGTGACGAATAAAAAAAACGGAGAATCCGTCATTCTGCAGCCCAACGATATCGTCAATCTTCGAGATGGAGGGTTTCAAATCCAAGAACTTGAAGATAAAGACGATTATCTGTGGATGGATGGTATTATTTCAGTGTACGGAATGCCGTTTGAGCAGCTGATGAGCAAGTTGGAGCGTAGTTATAACGTGAAGATAGAGATTCGGCGCGAAACCATGCCCGTCGTAAAATACAAAAGTTTGAAAATCCGTGTTTCGGACGGTATAGACCACGCTTTGCATATGCTACAACTCGCCTCGGATTTCACCTTTGAACACGATGCTGTTACCGATGTAATCATCATTAAATAGTCCATCCAATTATTAACTTATCTCAAATTCTTTAGATGCCTATGATGTAAACCACGAACTATCAACTCTGAACATTTGCTTCCTGATATGAAAAACCGATGAGTGGGCGAACACTCACCGGCGTATAGTTCAATCAGGAATATTAACCAATTCCCAACCATTGAACCAAACTTGACAAATGTATGAATAAAAAGATTATTCAGCAAATCTGCCTGTCTTTTCTTTTAGTTCTTACGCTCGTCTGTATCCCTGTTACTGGGGTGCAGGCACAGACGCAGAAGGTTTCCATCAAGATGGAAAACGTGCGTATGAAGCAGGTAATGAATGAGATTGAAAGACAGACAAAATTTCTTTTCGGAATCAATGATGATGTAGATGTTAACAGGCTCGTTACGGTAAATGTGACGAACCAATCCTTGCAAGCAGCCCTCGACCAAATGGTCAAAGGGACGGACATCACCTATCAGATCAGTAGTTCCAACATCATTCTCTCAAAAAAACAGGCAAAGCTCCCTGTTGACATTTCCGGAACTATCCGCGATATCAATGGCTCCCCGATCGTCGGAGCGACCATTGTTATCCGGGGCACCTCAATCGGCATCAGCAGCGGTTCCGATGGCTCTTTCTCGCTTCAGATACCCCCCCCCGCTGCCTCCCGGCAATTGGAAGTCAGCTATTTGGGCTATGAGACTCTGGTGGTCGATGTGGGTAACCGTACTGCTTTCGACCTTACGCTTCAGGAGTCGTCCGCCGAGATCGAACAAGTCGTGGTCACTGCTCTTGGTATTAAACGTTCGGAAAAAGCCGTAGCCTACAACGTACAACAGGTCAAGGCCGAAGACCTCACGACCGTCAAGGACGCCAACTTCATCAACTCGCTGACGGGTAAGGTTGCAGGTGTCACGATCAACACCTCGTCGTCGGGAGTCGGCGGTGCATCGAAGGTGATTCTGCGCGGTAACAAATCCATTTCGCAGTCGTCGAACGCGCTTTACGTTATCGACGGTATCCCGATGTATAATTTCGGCGGTGGCGGCGGAACGGAGTTCGATTCGCGCGGTGCGACGGAGTCCATCGCCGACATCAATCCCGAGGATATCGAGTCGATGTCGGTGCTGACGGGCGCCGCAGCTGCGGCTCTCTACGGTTCGGAAGCCGCGAACGGAGCCGTGATGATTACGACGAAGAAAGGCCAGGCCGGAAGGTTGAAAGCTACGTTTTCGAGCAATACGGAATTCTTAAACCCTTTCGTGCTGCCTGATTTCCAGAATCGCTACGGTACGGGTTTGAACGGCCAGCGCAGCGGCTCGAGCATTTACAGCTGGGGTGAGAAATTGCGTCGGGAGGCCCGCTACGGTTATACGCCGAACGACTATTTCGAGACGGGGCATGTCTATACCAACGCCGTTACGGTTTCGGGCGGTACGGACAAGAACCAGACCTATTTTTCGGCAGCTTCGGTCAACTCGGACGGAATCATCCCCAACAACGAGTACGACCGTTACAATTTCACGTTCCGCAACACTTCGTACTTTCTGAAAGACCGGCTCAAGCTCGATGCGAGCGCCAGCTACATCTATCAGAAAGACCAGAACATGACCAATCAGGGAGTCTATTCGAACCCGCTGGTTCCGGCCTACCTGTTCCCGCGGGGTGAGAATTTCGACCTTTACCGTCGCTTCGAGCGTTACAACGAAGGGACGAAACTCATGGAGCAGTTCTGGAGTACGGACATGGAAGGCGGTGACTTGCGCATGCAGAATCCCTACTGGATCAACTACCGCAACCTGCGCAACACGGACAAGAAGCGTTATATGCTGTCGTTTTCGGCCAGCTACGACATCCTCCCGTGGCTGAATGTCGCCGGGCGCGTGCGCCTCGACAATTCGAATTCGCTCTACACGCAGAAACTCTATGCCTCGTCGAATACGACCATCACCGACGGCGGCAAGAACGGCCATTATACCGAGGCCCGCGCTTACGACACGCAGACCTACGCCGATCTGATGGTGAACATCAACAAGACTTTCGGCGAGGATTGGTCTCTGAACGCGAATATCGGCGCCTCGATCAACAATATCAAGACCGACGAACTGTCGTACCGCGGCCCGATCCAGGAAAACGGCCTTCCGAACGTATTTAACGTTTTCGACCTCGATGACACGAAAAAACGTGCGGAAAAAACCGGCTGGCACGACCAGACCCAATCCATCTTCGCCTCGGTCGAAGTAGGTTGGAAACAGATGCTTTACCTCACGGTGACGGGGCGTAACGACTGGGCTTCGCAACTGGCCAATTCGCCCGAGTCGTCGTTCTTCTACCCGTCGGTGGGCCTTTCGTGGGTTCCGACGGCGACATTCAACATGCCGGATGCGATCAGCTATCTGAAGATCCGCGGTTCGATCGCCTCGGTAGGTATGCCGTTCCCGCGTCACCTGACGGTTCCGACCTACGAATACGACGCCACGAACAAGGTGTGGAAAGACAAGACGCACTATCCCATCGGCGACCTGAAACCCGAGCGCACCATCACCTACGAGGTGGGTCTGGATGCCCGTCTGTGGCAACACATCAATCTTTCGGCTTCGTGGTACCGGGCCGATACGAAAAATCAGACCTTCGACCCGTCGCTGCCGCCCTCGTCGTCCTATACGACCATCTACCTGCAAACCGGCCATGTCCGCAATACGGGTGTCGAACTCTCGCTCGGGTACGATAACCAATGGCGTGACTTTCGCTGGACGACGAACTTCACTTATTCGTGGAACAAGAACGAAATCCGCGAACTTGCGGCTAATGCCGTAAACCCCGTGACGGGCGAATCTCTGAATCTCACCAAGCTCGACATCAAGGGATTAGGCAAGGCGAAATATATTCTTAAAGAAGGCGGTACGTTGGGAGACCTTTATACGACGTCCAATCTGCGGTATAATGAAAACGGCTATGTCGAAGTGGACAATGCCGGTAACTTACAGGTTACCGATGAGGGTGAGGATATCTATTTAGGTTCGGTGTTCCCGGATGCCAATCTCGCATGGCGTAACGATTTCAGTTGGAAGGGCATCAATCTCGGCGTGCTGTTCACAGCCCGTCTGGGCGGTGTCTGCTACTCCGCGACGCAGGCCAATTTGGATCTGTACGGCGTTTCGGAGGCTTCGGCCGCTGCACGTGATGCCGGCGGCGTGCTGATTAACGGCCGTGAGATGGTTGATGCGCAGAAGTGGTACCAAGCCATCGGCTCGCAGTCCGGTCTGCCGCAATATTATCTCTATTCGGCGACGAACGTCCGTTTGCAAGAGCTTTCGCTGGGTTACACCCTGCCGACAAAATGGTTCCGCGACAAGATGCGCATGACCGTCTCGTTCGTAGGGCGTAACCTGTGGATGATCTACTGCAAGGCGCCGTTCGACCCCGAAGCCGTCGCCTCGACGGGACTGAACTATCAGGGCATCGACTATTTCATGATGCCTTCGATGCGCAGTCTCGGTTTCAATGTCAAATTCCAATTCTAAAGCGCAGCAACCATGAAAAAGATGAATAACAGATGGCAGTCGGTGCTGCTTTCACTGGCGCTGTTCGGATTGGCAGCCTGCACCGGCGATTTCGAAGACATCAACCGCAATCCCAATCAGGTTACGGAAGAACAGATGGATGCCCTCAATTACAAGACCGGCACGAAATTCAAGTCGCTGCAGAGTCTTGTGATTCCCGTGCAGGAGCACATGTACCAGTTCAACGAATCGCTTTCGGGCGGGCCGTTCGGCGGTTACATCGGTGCTACGGTCGATACATGGCAGACCAAGTTCGAGACCTATAATCCCTCGGCCGACTGGCGCAAATGGCCTTTCGCCAACGTCATCACCGAGACCTATACCCCCTATAAGGGCATCGTCAACGGCACGGAAGACGAAGTGGCCATCGCTTTCGCCCGCCTGTTGCGAGTGGCCATCATGCACCGTGTGACGGACTCCTACGGTCCGATTCCCTATTCGAAGCTGGAGAGCAACGAGTCGGTCTATGTGGAGTACGATTCGCAGGAGGCGGTCTATACGAAGATGTTCGAGGAGCTGGACGAGGCTATCGAGATACTGGGCCGCAACACGACGCTCCCGGCCGAAGCGTGGAGCCGCTACGACGGCGTCTACTACGGCAATATCGCGCAGTGGCTCAAATATGCCAATTCGCTCAAGTTGCGCATGGCCATGCGTTTGTCGTATGTGAAGTCCGACGTCGCCCGTGCGAAGGCCGCCGAGGCTATTGCCGGGGGTGTTATCGAGGCTAATGCCGACAATGCGGCGATGCACGCCGCGGAGAACCGCACGACGCTCATCTACAACGACTGGGGCGACCACCGTGTCGGAGCCGACATCCTCTGCTACATGAACGGCTACAAAGACCCGCGTATGGAGAAGATGTTCCTTGCGAACGATGTCGGCGACTATGTGGGTATCCGTATCGGCATCGATGTGACGAGCAAGTCGCAGGCCGTGTCGAAGTATTCGAATATGATCGTTGCGAGCGATACGCCCTACCTATGGTTCAATGCCGCCGAGGCAACGTTCCTGCGTGCGGAATATGAATTGCGCTGGGGCTCGGAAGAAACGGCACGGTCACTCTACGAAGCAGCCGTAAGGCTTTCGTTCGAGGAGCGCGGTGCCAGCGGCGCCGACGCCTATCTGGCCCAGACTGACGTCAAGCCCGCGCCCTACACCGATCCTGTCGGCAACTACAGCGCGATGGCCCAGAGCGACATCGGGATTCCGTGGGTCGACGGAGCCGAGAACTTCGAACGCAACCTTGAACGCATCATCGTGCAGAAATGGATCGCTATCTTCCCGTTGGGAGTCGAAGCATGGTCGGAACACCGCCGTACGGGGTATCCGAAACTGCTGCCTGTACCTACCGACAAATCGGGAGGTTCCGTCAATGTGGAACAGGGCGCACGCCGTCTGCCTTACCCTGTCGAGGAGTACCAGCAGAACAACGCCAACCTTCAGTTGGCCATCCAGACGCTCGATGGCGAGCAGCAGAACGGCAACCGCACGGGCGACGTCATGGGAACCCGTGTATGGTGGGATTGCAAATCTTATAACAACTAACAGCTATGAAACAGAACTTTATATTCACGCTGCTGGCGCTGTTTTCGATGCTGTCGCTCGTCTCGTGCAGCGACTGGACGGAAACGGAGGCACTCGACAGTACGGTCAAAAAGCCTTGGGAGCAAGATCCTGCCCTATGGGCCGAGTACACCGCGACATTGAGGGCCTACAAGCAGTCGGAGCATTTCATCGTCTATGCCCGCATGCACAATTCTCCCGAGAAAGCGACCGGAGAGCAGGACTTCATGCGCTGCCTTCCGGATTCGCTGGACATCGTGACGCTGACCAACGCCGACAACTTCTCGAAATTCGACGCCGAGGACATGTCCGTCATGCACGAGAAAGGCACGAAGGTGCTCTATCAGATCGACTATGCCGCTCGTGCGGAGGAATTCGCCGATGCGGCGGCGCTCGACGCCTACTTGGATAAGGTCGTCGTTGCCGTCGCTGCCAATGGCATGGACGGCTACTCGTTCACGACCGACCCGTTGGCTGCGGATGCCACGGCTCGCATTATTGATAGGCTTGCCACGGCCAGAACTGACGGTCAGCTCCTCGTTTTCGAGGGTAATCCCCTGTCGCTCGCTGCCACCGACCGTGCAAAGATGGATTACGTCATCCTCGATACGGAGAAACTCGAAAATGTTTTGGATGTGAGACTCCATGCCCTGCACGCTGTTAACTATGCCGGCATCGAGGCCAATCGGCTGCTGCTGACCGCCGAAATCAATGCGGCGCTGTTCGATGAAGGCCGCACCGAGCACGCCGCTGTCGACGAAATGTCGCGCCGCGTCGTCGAACTCGGGCCTTATGCGGGGCTTGCGGCTTACAATATTGCCGAAGATTACTACCATTCCAAGATGAACTACCAAACCATCCGGCAGGCGATACAAACGTTGAACCCCTCTAAATAAAGACAGTCATGAACATGAAAAAGATACTAATGGCGGTTCTCGTTTCGCTTGTGGCTTTCACGGCCTGCGAGAACTACGGCGATGACAATCACAAGTTCGACAATGTCGTATACCTCGACGTCGCTTCGACGAGCGACGCACAGCTCACGACCTTCAGCAACACCCGGGCTACCTACGATTGCGCGTTGCAGGCGGTACTGACATATCCGGCAGGACAGGATGTGGCGGTGACGCTCACGGTCGACCCGTCGCTCGTCGGGACGTACAATGCCCGTTACGGTACGGAGTGGACGATGCTCGATTCAAAATATTATTCTTTGCTGTCCGAAACTGTGACCATTCCGGCAGGGAAGACGACCTCCGATGCTGTCACGCTGCGCCTCCGTGAACTCACCGGAGAAGGAGATGAGCAGACCGGAGCTTTGCCAATCGACGAAACCTATCTGGTTCCAGTACGCATCGGTAGCGCATCGATCGATGTGTTGCACGGCTCCGACGTGGCTTACTACGTCGTCAAACGCTCCTCGGCCATCACCGTCGCGGCACAACTTACGGACAACTGGATCGAGTTCCCGACCCTCGATAAGTATTCCGAAAGCAGCAAGGATTGGAACGGCCTGCGGGCTGTGACCTACGAGGCCCTGATTTACATCGACGAATTCGTGAAAACCAATACTGAAGGCAATCCCGTCAACATCTCGTCCGTCATGGGCGTTGAGCAGTACCTGCTGCTGCGTATCGGCGATACGAATTTCGAGCGCGAACAGTTGCAGTTCGACGGTTCGGGCAGTGGCTCGGGCTTCGGCAAGATTCCCGGACGCGACGCGATGAAGCATCTCGAAACGGGGCGCTGGTACCATGTGGCCTGCACCTACGACCAGAATACCCGCACGGCCCGCATCTACGTCGACGGGCAGATTCAGAGCGAAGTCACGGGCGTGGGCATCACGACGCAGAACGATAAGAACTGCATCAACTTGGCCATGCGGGCGCTCTACGACCTGTGGAACACCGCTCCCGAGGGCGACAAGGCCCAGTACGAAGAACTGGGGTACGATGGCCTGAGCGAGGCCTATCAGTTCTTCATCGGCCGCTCCTACGACGACTATCGGCCTCTGAACGGCAAGATCGCCGAAGCACGTGTCTGGTCGGTGGCCCGTACGCCCGAACAGATCTGGGACAATATGTACGACATTCAAAACCCGCAGGACGATCCGACGCTTCTTGGCTATTGGAAGTGCAACGATGCCTCGGGCAATACGGTCAAGGACTATTCGATGTACGGCAACGACGGCGTCGCCAAGTACGACATCATTTGGCCGCAGGGCATCGAGATCCCGAAACTTAACGAAAACAACGAGTAACTATGAAGACGATTTTTGATTTGCAAACAGGGGTGGTAACGCTTCTCTGCACGGCGGCACTCGCGGGCCTTACGGCCTGCGAGGCCGATCCCGTGATGCAGGAAAGCGGGAAGTTGCCCGACAAAGGTTCCATCGAAGAGGTTCATGTGATGTTGTGCAGCAGCAATTCCGTGGAAAATAGGGTCGATGTGCTGCTGACCGAAGGAGGGGTTATGACGAAGAACTTCTACTTGAGGCAGACACAGCCGGCGGCAGCGGGATATTCGCTCGACGCATGGTGCGATGCATCTTTGCTCAATGACTACGATGCCGGAGATGAAATCGAACGAACGCTGCTGCCGGAGGCGAATTACGAGTTCCCCGACGGCAAGACGCTCGACCTCTCGGCCGCAACGCAGCGTTCGGAATTGAAACGTATCAAGTTCTCGGCAAGCGGACTTGCCGCCGGGGAATATGTACTACCGCTTACGGTCGCTGCACAGGACGCACCGGACGCGGACAAGACGCTTTACTACAACGTTTCGGTTCGCCAACCCTACACCGACGAATACACCCTGCACGACGGCCACGACCTGTTCTTCGTGTTCTATGTCAATACGAACGATTTTCAGCCGCTGTTGGCGCAGGACTACATCATGCGGAAGAAAGTGGCACGCGGCACGACCGTGGCGTGGTACGGTACCGTAGGCAACATCGTCAACCTGCGCACTGTCCAGGTCGGCTACGATGCTGCAGCCGGCCGCGCCCTGCTTGATCTCGGAACCGACATGACTTATGTGCTCAGCCAATCGACGAAATATATCCGTCCGTTGCAGGAACACGGACGCAAGGTATGTATCAGTATCGAAGGCGGAGGCAAGGGGCTCGGGTTCTGCAACCTCACCGATGCTCAAATCGAAGACTTCGCAGCGCAGGTCAAGACCGTTATCGAACAATACGAACTCGACGGTGTAAACCTCTGGGATCGAAATTCCGGCTACGGCAAGGAGGGTATGCCGGCCGTGAACACGACCTCCTATCCGAAGCTCATCAAGGCATTGCGCGAGGCACTTGGCACGGAAAAATTACTGACGGTCACGGTTTACGAGGAGCCGACCGCTACTTTCTGGAATACGGAAGCGACGGGCGGCATCGCCGTCGGAGACTATATCGACTATGCATGGTCGGGCTACAACAGCGAGAGCGAAGCC
>OHGZ01000804.1_pt1 | contig 19058 bp, 16 predicted proteins | sample 1567851 | NCBI WGS metagenome assembly OHGZ01 (sample SAMEA3879563, study PRJEB24766) | human gut metagenome | biome: human-associated habitat; feature: feces | place: USA | collected 1985/1987 | reverse complement strand
TAGGTACAGGAACGGTGGATTGCCCTTTAGGCGGAAAGACAAAGTTTGTCATGATCGGTTACAGCCTTGAATAGCGTTATTAAATATTCTCACAGCTCTCCCTTGTTGCATGTACTTCTGTAGCTATGCATGAGGGAATAGCATATATGGATTTCCCGGAAACGAGAAATCTGACCGCATGTATTTTGCCTATGAATACAGTTGTATTTTGGCAAAAAGCGCTTTTATTGGCGGATTTGGTGCAGAAATTAGTATGTACGAGGTTTAGCAGTTCTGTTGTTTGATAGACTTTGTAATGTGTCTGTGCTATAATGCGTATTTGTGTAGTATTCTTATAAAATATTTTGAGATATCTGTTTATGAAAGGAGGTCTATTTGAGTAATATATTTGGTTTAAATGGGCAATGCGTTTGCTTATTCGTTGAAATGATACATACGAAGAATGATAGATGATTGGTGCTTTTATTTTAGATCATGATTCACATTAGTTAATAGAGATTCTGTTTTAAGTTGTAAATGAAAAAATTGAATAATGAAAAAATTAATAATAATATCTTTAGTTATAATGTTTGTTGCAGTTGCAGCTCATGGAGTTTATCTGTCTAAGACTGTTAACTCTTTATCAAATATAGTATTAGCTAATGTAGAAGCATTGGCTTTTAGGGAGGATGACTCTAAGGGTGTTGGGACTATACTTACGCATGATTTGGGAAAAGGGACAAAATGCGAAAATGGTATACTTTATAGTGTATATAAGTATAGTATTGATTGTTTTGGTGAAGGGACATTGCCATGCCAATCAGGAACATATGAGTCCTTTTCTCCAATGGGAAAATGTTATGAAGTCTAATTTAGGTTGAACATAAAGTATGTATTTTGTGAAATCTAATACATTACCACCTTAAACTTACCTTCTTGAGAATCAGATTAAGAATACTTGTTTTTTATATTTGATTCTCAAGGAGGTCGTGATTTATTTATTGGTTTTAATTTTTCGGTATGTAAAATTTGCTGCAAATGTGATGCAGTGGTTTTAATGTTATTCTTATGATATTTGAATTTTGTAAAATTAGACTGAATATTATGCTAAAAAATATTGTGCTATTATCTATATTAATGTTGTCTTCGTGTTCTACGGATAGGAAAGTATCTGATAAAGTGTCAATAATGCTTGATGTGCCCGTAAGCCCTATAAAGACTTATTTTAAAGAGCATTTTGATTTCGAAAGTTTTATCGCTATTGAAACTACAGATTCGTTTCTTGTTTCTGATATAAAAAAAATTGTAAGATCAGATGATAACATACTTTTGCTGTCGGGGAATCGGAGTGTTTTTTTGATAGATGCCCATTCTGGTAAATTAAAGGTTTGTATTGATAAATGTGGAAACGGACCAGGAGAGTCAAAACGTATAATTGACATTGCTTTTAATGAAGAATTAGGTCAGATTCTACTTTATAATGATTTTTATAAATTGTTGGTCTTTGATTTAAAAGGTGACTTTCTTTCGGAGGTAAAAGTTGGTGAAATGTATGAAAATGTCACATGTCGTCGGGGAGAAGTCTTGTTTTATAATAAATTGAATGGATATTCTTGCTATCCATATATGTTGAAAATTTATAATTTGAAGAATAAAACGTGGAGAACAGTTGGAGATGATATTAAAATAGATTTTCCAATTAGAAGTAGAGGACTTCAAATGGTGAATAGTAAGCGGGTATGGTTTAATGCTCCTCTTGACTATAAGCTTTATTGCTTTGAAGATGATACTCCTGCCGCTCATTATCAATTAGATATTTCAATGGCAAAATTGAGTGATGATCTGATAAAGAAATCAATCTCTGATCCACAAACTTTTTTTAATGAGGTGTCAATGGGCAAAATCGTTTATAGTTTAAATTCACTTAGGGAAACGGAGAACTTTCTAATTTTTCATTCGAATCAGACGGGACTTTTTCTTTTTGATAAAAAAGAAAATAAACTTTATGTAGACGAATTTCTTATGGATGACATTTTTTACATTAATTCTGGCGATTATTATCCACACGAGAGGGATGATAATAGTGTTATGTTTTTGCTTACTGCCGATAGGTGGATTAATCATCCAGAGCTTATGTCTGGTTTGCCCACTGAGTGGAGAAATAAGGCAAATGCTTTGAATATTAAGGAAGATGATAACCCTATTTTATTTTTTTTCAAAGAGAAAAATAAATTAGAATGAGTTGAGTCTTTAACGAGCAAGTAGTAAAGCTTACTCCCCAAACGGCTGTCTTATTGGAAAAGTTTCTTCAAGCAGAAGGACACACGCTTTCTACGTCACTAATTAGTGAGACTTTATGGCCGAATGGTAGCGGAAACCAGGAAAGAATACATACGCTTATTCGTCGTTTACGAAAATCACTCGGTGAGTTAACAGCCCTTCAAATAAAGTTCAAAAATGATTCCTATCATCTGATAATCCCCCATTTCATCGAGAAAAATGTTTTGACTAATGCCTAAAAACATGGATAGTATGTGGCTGACAAATTCTGACAGGGACTGACAAATTCTGATAAATGAAGCTTGGTCAGTGTTTGTCAGTCAGATTTGTTGGAGCGGATTTCCTTGATTGCTACCTTCGCTTCCGAGACAAGTCTAATTTAAATATCTAATACTAAATTTAATATTGTATGAAAAGAAAATCTTGGATGCTTGGTGTGCTGTTTGTGTTAATTATTCTGGTTTCCTATATGGCTAAGCCGGAAAAGACACAAAATGACTTGCTCTTAATGAATATAGAGGCTTTAGCTGCCGGCGAGAATTATGTGCCAATACAATGTATAGGTACAGGAACGGTGGATTGCCCTTTAGGCGGAAAGACAAAGTTTGTCATGATTGGTTACAGCTTTGAATAGCGTTATTGAATATTGTCCCTGCTCTCCCTTGTTGCATGTACTTCCGTATTAGGCAAGTATGGCGCAGTCTCATCGATTCTAATCCTCATAATGGAGTCTTGGCTGCTGTTACCCAATTGGGGGAAGTGCTTGAAATCTATAATTTGAAAGATAGTATTCATACAGTTCGTATTGGTCCGCATGGTGAGCCGATGATGGTGTTTAACTTTTTGAGATAATAACAGACAGAGGAAGTAGTATGAAGTATTTAAAAAGAATATTGATTATGTTAATCTTGGTAACTATTATAGGTAGTTGTAGGAATCAGAGGTTTTCTGATACAGAGAAAATTGTGAAAGAATGGATTGGAAGAGAAATAATTTTGCCTTCAAGTATACAGGAAATTAGTAGAGTACAAGATACATGTAAATATATTAATGCCCCTTATAAAATTTTTGTTTATATAGATTCTATAGGATGTACTAGTTGTAAGCTACAGTTGTATAAATGGAATACGCTGATAAAAAATGCAAGTATATTGATGCCTGATAGTATAAACTTTATTTTCTGTTTTCAATCGAAAAGTGAAAAAGAATTGTTGAATATATTGAAACGTGATAATTTTAACAATTCAGTATTTATTGATAAAGAGAGTAAATTGGATTCTATCTATCATTTTTCTAGAGATTTAAACTATCAATGTTTTTTTGCTAAATAAAGAAAATGAAATCGTTTTAGTAGGTAATCCTGCTCTTAATCCCCAAATATGGGATTTATATAGAAAATTTATAGTTAAGGGAGAGAAAAAAAAGGAAAACGTTCAGGCTGTTAGAACTATAGCTAAAATAGAACCTGAAATAGTGGAGGTGAATGATTTAAAATTGAAGAAAGAATCAATAATAGAAATTACCATAATTAATATGGGTAATGCCCCATTGCTTATTTATGATATAACAACTTCTTGTGGCTGTACTATTCCTGAATGGGATAGTCATCCCGTACCCAAAGGGGAAAAAAAATATATCAAAATAAAAGTAACGCCCGAGGTTCTAGGATATTTTAGAAAAACAATCAATATATTCTGTAACACAGAAGGCGGTATGATTCAATTGTCTGTTAAAGGAGTTGTGAAGGAAGACTGTTAGTAGAAAGCGCCATGCAATTGGAAGTTTTATAATATTAAATGAAAGGAGGTGTTTTATGAAATGATTTGTACTGTAGGAGATTATGTGATTTTTACTTTGAGTGATTAATATTCTATTAAAAGATTTTTTAAACAAATATTGTATGAAAATTAAATTTTATTTAAGTGTGTCAACATTATTGATAATATTGTTGGTATGTAATGGTAATATATTTATGGTAAATAATAATTTATCGGATAATCTACTCTTGGCTAATATAGATGCCTTGGCTTTTATTGAAGGGGGAGGTGGAAGTGAAGTAAAATGCTCTACTACAGATATAACAGAAGTAACTAGTATAAGGCAAGGCAATACTCTTGTGAAAGTATCAGAATGTAGGACTTGTTCTTGTAATTTTGGTAGTGGTGGAAGTTGTGAGGAAGGTCAGGAATGTGTTTATTACAGTGGCCCATTTGCAGGTCAATCAAGTGGATCTATCACGTCTATATATTGCTACTAATAATTTTGTTTTAGGTGGAGTTTTAGTAATAAGCATTTTGGACTTTTTATAAGATTTCTGGTTTGAATGTTATTATTGGTTATTTTGCCTACGTCAGAAACGTGACATTACTTATACAAATATTAAAAGGGAATTGTATAAACCATACAATTCTCTTTATTAACGAATAAGAAATAGAGTTATGAGAATATATATGTTATTGTTTAGTTTTGTGCTTTTTTCTTGTAATGAAGTAAGGCGTATAAATGATAATGGAGTTTGTACAATCGATTTAGATAATGTACAGAAGAAAGAGAGTGTGTCATTTTCATCTTTATTCGAAGCGGCGGGAGTTATCGTTTTAGAAATGACAGATAACTCTTTATTAGCTAAGATAGATAAAATCGAATTTATAGGTGATTCACTCTATGTATTGGAGAGAGGAAAAGGACTTTACCTCTTTGATGAAAAAGGGAAATTTTTAAGAAAAATTGGAGATAAAGGAGTTGGATTAGGTGAATATATTTCTCCACTTGACATAAGTGTTGATATAGAAAACAAAAAATTGTATTTGTTAGATTCTCAAACTCAAACGATATTGAAATATAGTGCGAATGGTGATTATGAAAGTTCTTTCAAATTGAAAAATGAAAAAATGTTTAGTAGTCGTATTCAGTATTATAACGGTAAGATATATACAGATTTGTATACATATGAAGGTGCAGATAGCAAATTTCTGTTGAGTGAAGTAAATATGAAAGACGGGAAGAGGACTTCTTTTTGGTTGGACGCTGTGCAATATAATAAAGGCTGGAATGAATTGTTCATTGCAAACCAACAACCTTTTATTTCTCAATATGAAGGTAAGCCTAGGTTTAGTCAGTTATTTATGGATACAATATTTGCCATAACTAAAGATGACATACAGCCATACATTGTTCTCCAAAGTAAAAATTTTGTTACTAAAGATTATCTTGATTCTCAGAAGGAAACAAAAAAAGCTTCAAAGATATTTTCTAATCTGAATAATACAACTAAAATATATAATATATGTAATTATTTGGAGTCAGATAGATATGTTTATTTTAATTATTACATAAGAGATAATCTTTACATTACCTTTTATGATAAATTGCAAAAGTCAGCGTATATGACCCAAAATGTAGTGAATGATTTACTTTATGTTGACGATGAAGGAGTGCAATTATTCCCTAATTTTATTTCTTTTGATGAAAAACGAGCATATTCTGTTGAAATGAATAATGATTTTTCACGAAATGTTTTTTTGAAGGATATTCAAGATAACAGAATTAATAGAAAAGTGAAGGGAATTGATTCTTTTCAGGGCATATCGGAAGATTCAAATCCTGTTATTATCTATTATGAATTTAAGAACTGATTTTTATATATGAGTTTCATAATGATATAAATGTTTGTTATGAGAAAGTATGGTATCCTATTAATCATCTGTATTTTTCAGATATTGCTCTCCTGTACCAAAGTTCCAGTTGGTCCTTCATTGAAAGATATATTATCCGCGAACTCTAAATTGCAGGTTGTCCTTGATAAATATAAGGATGATTCCCTAAAATATAAATCTGCCGTCTTTCTCATTGAAAATCTGCCTTTTCACTATAGCTATGAAGGTGAACCTTTGGATGACTACCTGAAGCTTTTTGAGCTTCACGGCAAAGGCACCATGTATCCGGATAAAGTGTTGGATTCCATTAAACGTGCTTGTGGCCCTTTTCATATGGACAAATTAGAAGCGAAGAGCGATATCTATATTGATCCGGTCTATTTGATTGAGAATATCGAATGGGCTTTCAAAGTATGGCGTGAACAGCCTTGGGGGAAAAACGTCTCTTTTGACGATTTCTGTGAGTTTATCCTTCCTTACCGTGTGGGTGATGAAAGGCTGGAACCCTGGCGTGAAAGAATCTATAATAAATATAACCCATTGCTGGACAGTATTCGAGGACTTCCGGAAGCTGAAGATCCGAAGTATGTTTCTCAAATACTGATGGATACCTTACATAAAGCTCCGGTCTATTTTACCGAACTATTTTCATTCGGCCCTCATTACGGTCCCAAAGTAGTGGACTGGCGCTCGGGAAGTTGTGTAAATTTCACTGATTTGCAACTGTATGTCTTCAGGGCTTTGGGGCTGCCTTGCAGCGAGGAAATCATGTTGATGCGGGGAAATAAAAATGTTCCCCATTATTGGAATGCTGTTTTTGACAAAGATGGTAACTCTTATCGTTGCTCCATTCTGGACCCTACTTCCGAACTGAATAGCCCTGATAATTATTGGGACCCTAAAGGAAAGGTTTATCGTCGTACGTTCAGCGTTAACCGGGAAATGATCAGGGCTATGGGAAAGAAAGCGGAAGAAAGACATCCCTCTTTCCGTTATCCCTGTTTTCGTGATGTTACTGCTATATATGCGGGGAGCAAGAACCGCACATTAACGATTGGTCCTGAAAATCTCTACAACCCTTTAAAGAAGGGTGAACCGGTCTATCTCTGTTCCGCCAGCTTTATGGACTGGGCTCCCATAGGGTGGTGTCTTTACGACAAGCGTCTGGGCGCTGTCTTTGAAGATGTGGAGGGACAGGTTGTCTTCCGTTTGGGAACTTATGAAAACGGCAGTATATGCCCGCAAAGCGATCCTTTCTTGCTTGATAGGGAAAGCGGTGAAGTACGGTTTTTCCCTTCGGGTGGTAGGGAGGTCGAAGTTACGCTGCTCCATAAATATGAACTTTACTTTGAACCTTTTGTCCGACGAATGGTAGATGGTGTGTTTGAAGGTAGCAATGACCCTCATTTCAACAGGAAAGATACACTGTTTATCATCAAGGAATTCCCCGAGCGGCTTTGGAATGTCGCACGGGTAAATAGTGCCCGATCTTACCGTTATGTTCGCTATTATGGCCCTAAAGACAGCTATTGTAATATTTCGGAGGTTGCTTTCTATACATCTTTTGCTGACAGTGTCCCTTTGAAAGGGAAGATTATCGGTACACCGGGGTGTAACGGATTGGACGGTTCACATGAGTACACAAATGTGTTTGACGGCGACCCTTATACTTCCTTTGACTATGTCCAGCCTACGGGTGGTTGGTCGGGGCTTGATTTGGGTACTCCTCGACGTATTGAGAAGATTGTGTTCACTCCCCGCAACCGTGATAATTTTATTCGTACGGACGATGAGTATGAACTTTTCTATTATAATGATGGGGAATGGGCATCGGCAGGTAGGGTCCGTCCTCATTCCGATTCTTTGCTTTATAAGGTTCCTGAAGGTGCATTGCTCTATTTGAAAGATCATACCCGTGGAAAGGATGAACGTATATTTGAATATAAAGATGGAAAACAACAGTTCTGGTAAGAAAAAGAAAGGGGCGTCTTGGGTTGTTGACAAGTTCCTCAACCTGTTCCTGATAGCTTGTGGAGTAGTGGTGATATGGATACTGCTTCAGGTGACTAGTATCGCTACTTTCAAGATTCCTTCCGACTCAATGGAACCTGCCCTGCTTGCCGGAGATAATATCTTGGTGAATAAATGGGTGATGGGTGGACGCATTTTTAATATTTGGGATGCTCTTGAAGGGAAAGAAGTCAAGATTTCCCGTTTGCCGGGATTGGGAAAGATACGGCGGAATGATGTGTTGGTTTTTAATTTTCCCTATCCTGCACAATGGGACAGTATAGGCCTGAACGTGATGTCTTACTATGTAAAACGATGTGTGGCTTTGCCGGGGGATACGTTTGAGATCAGGAAGGCTCACTACTGGGTGCGTAGTTGTGAAATGTCGTTGGGAAATGTGGAGTCACAGGATGCACTGATGCGTATAGTAGCAAATGGCAGAGAAAAAGATTATGGAATAGTGATGAGTGGGTATCCTTATAATGGATTGGTGGACTGGAATATCGTGAACTTCGGTCCCCTCTATCTTCCTGCAAAAGGAGATGAGATAGAGATGAACCCTAAACATGCTGTCCTATATCGGAATGTGATAGAATGGGAACAAAGAAAGAAACTTTTCCTGTATGGTGATACGGTTTTACTGAATGATAGCGCGATTCATGCTTACCGTTTTAAAGAGAACTATTATTTTGTTGCAGGCGATAAGGTGATGAATTCCCAGGATTCCCGTTATTGGGGCTTGCTTCCGGAACCTTTTATTGTGGGTAAGGCTGTCAGGATATGGAAGTCGGTGGATAGGGGAACGGATGAAATTCGGTGGGATAGGACGTTTAAAAATATAAATAATAAAAATTAAAGAATGGAGGAGGATAATATGTAAAGTAGTATTTTTAATATAGAGTGAGTGGATATATCTGCCTATTCTACGAAAATATCTCTTCGAAAGTGGGATATAAGTATTTATTTAAATTTTAAAAAAGTATTTATGAGAAAAATTATTTATGTTTTAGTTGTCGTATCTATTGCTATTGTTAATACAGTCTTTACAATACGCAATAGTGATGAAATTGTAGATTTGGTATCTTTAAAATCTGAAGCTTTTGCAAATAATGATGAAATTTCGGGCGGTGCATTGGGACCTCTTCATAAATTTGGATGTGGTATACCTGAGAAGGTTATAGTAGCTTATGATTCTGATAATAATCCGATTTTTGCTGAGATTATTCGTGAAGGGGAATTGGGAGAGTGTGAGGGTAAAACAGGAAGTTGTTCTCCATATCCTTGCACTAGACGTTGGCCGTTCTAATTTTTAGGGACTATCTGATTGAACGATAGTCCCTAAAAACTTAATCATAAAACATTTATTGAAATGAAAAATATTATTTTGCTTTTTTTGTGTTTGCTTTTTGGGGGATGTTTTTCTTCATCTGATAAGTATGTACCTAATGAAGGTTTAAATGAGATTCTTATAGATCCGGAAGTGGTTGAGGAATATTTAGATTTATCCGAAATACTACAAGACTCAATAGAAATTATACCTTTAGAGACAACGGAACAATGCCTAATATCAGATATTAAACAAATAGAGCTTTATAAAGACAAAATATTCGTGTCTGATAAAGGAAATGCAAAAATATTCGTGTTTACTACAACAGGACACTTTCTTAATAGCCTTGGCAGACAAGGCATGGGACCTGGTGAATACTCTCGTTTGGGGAATTTTACTTTTAAAGGTGATTCCATATTAATTCAGGATCTATATCGTAATAAATATATTGCGTATGATTTATACAGCAATTCGCATAGAGAGATTTCTTATGATGTTTATCATAAAGACATTATATCATTCGATAATATTGCCTATTTAATTTCTAATTATGAGGGATCGGATTATGGGGATTTTAATCTTTTTAAATTTGACTTAGCTACCTCTAGTGTCATATCTTCTGAAATTCCATTTAACAGAAAACAGATTGATAAATCTGGATATGGATTAAGGAAATACGCTAGCAAATACAATAATGAAGCTACACTAATTTACCCTCTAAATGATACGATTTATATCTTGAAAGAGGACACAGTGTGCCCCTTTTATGTTATAAATTACACCTCTAGAAGTCTTCCTGAAGATGTAAATGTTGATAAAGACATGCTTTTTAGATTCGTTCGCAAAAATAGATATTTGAAAGGGTTTGAATATTTACAAAATTCAAAGGATTATTTATTAGGCTACTATTCGGATGATTCTTTCAAATATTTTATATATGACAAACTCAGTACTAATATTCGTGTTGGGAAATGGCTTAGTATAGGTTTGTTTGGGAATATGATATTTCACTATTTTTATACAACAACAAATGGTGAACTTTATATCTTACAAGATGCGGATACTTTCTCTTTTAATTGGAAATCTTTGAGAACTTATTGTACGAATAGCTATTATCGTGAGAAAATAGATTCAATTGTTGGAGAAATAGGTGATGATTCTAATCCAATATTATTTAAGTGTAAATTTAGAGGAATGGCAAAATGAAAAGGAAAGAACTAAATTTGGCTATTATACTTGTTCTCTTTTTATTATTGAGCAATATCTATAGCTATATCCAATATAAGGAGATAAGTGAAGTTCAATCGTTCTTATATGAATTGAAAAAAGATTCGGATATTAAGATTGGACAATTAGAAGCATTGAAAGAATGTAGAGCTAATGAAATACTATTGAATGGAAATGAAATATCGCGTGATTGGGAGATTACAAATTTACAGGGGGGGAGAGAGACACTTTCAGATATAATGTCTGATAATACATTGGTTTTGCGATATTCAGAAATGCATTGTGATGTTTGTATAGATAGCATAGTCAGTAAATTGAATATTTATCAAGACTCTATTGGTTTACAGAATATTGTACTATTTACTAGTACTAAGAATATGAATTATGTAAAAAAGTTTAAGAGGGTCAATAACATTCATTTTGATATTTATGGCATTAGCAATGCATTGGATTCTGTATTAGTAGATATAGGTATGCCGTATCTGTTTGTTTATTCTTTTGTAGATGAGAGAATAAATAATGTTTTTGTTCCACAGAAGGAAAATGTAAAATTTACATATGAATACTTACATTCCATTCTTTTGAAATATTATACTAAGTGATATTTGTTTAATTATTGGTATTCATAATAATGCAGTACGTAAAACACGGTTTGTTATTTACTACTCTATGCTTACTATTAAGCATGGCGCATGTGGTTACGCCTGAACTTTCAAGTGGGGAAACTATTATTCAATGGGTGTGGTTTGGAAAGGTTTTACCCTTCACGGCTGGTTCTATTATTGCAGTTTGTTTGATGCAGCTATATGAAGGGGTACCTTTGAGAAAGGCATTGGGTTTTCCTTATTTTTTTATCTACTTTTCTTGGAGTTTAATGTTTTTTGGTATGGTAGAAACTGTATGGGGAATGAGGCAACTGTATGGTTTTACGGCTTCGGGACATTCTCATTATGCGTTGACTGGCTCTTTTTTCAATCCTGGTCCTTATGCCGGATATTTGGCAATGATATTACCGATATGCTTATATCATTATTTGAGGGTGCCGGAAAAGTGGAGATATTTATGTAAGTCACTAAAGATAGAAAAAATTACAGCTGCTGTGGCGGGTATGCTTATTCTTTGTGTATTGCCTTCCACCATGAGCCGCTCCGCCTGGATAGCTGCGGCAATAAGCTGTATCTGGGTGGCATATATGCATCGTGACAAACGGAAGTGGAATATATTGTGGCGTCGCTATAAAAAGCGTTATATATTGTGGGGAGCCGGGATATTTTTAATTCTGTTGTTGGCTGCTGCGGGAATGTTCTTTTTAAAACCCGATTCAGCATTGGGGCGTCTGTTTATGTGGAAGATTACTTGCCGGGCCATCGCTGCTCATCCGTGGGGATGTCATACCGGATTCGCTTGTGCTTATGGTGGGGCTCAGAGTTTATATTTTGCCTCAGGGAACTATGCTGCTTGGGAAGAACGTGTGGCAGGAAGTCCTGAATATGCATTTAATGAGTATCTGGAGTTTGCCCTGACGTATGGTATTGTTATGTGTATATTGGCGCTGTTTGTAATCTTTGGTTGTCTTTGGATCGGAGTGAGACTCCGTCGCTATGGTGTCTGTGGTGCCCTTATCTCCTTGCTTGTATTTTCTTTTTCTTCCTATCCGCTGCATCTTCCGGCTTTCATTGTCGCTGGTATATGTTTGCTTCTTGCCTGTGGGATAGGTGATGTAATTGGTAAGTATCTTATTCTGTGTGTTTGTCTGGTGGTGTGGCTCGGAGGCTATACGGAAAAATGGACGCAAGAAAAAGACGCTTGCCGGGACTGGATGAATGCGAGAATACTCTATCATTCGGGGGCTTACGAAGCTGCCAACAGGGCTTATGAAAAGCTTTATCCGTCTTTGAGGAATAAAGGAACATTCTTGTTTGAATATGGACATAGCTTGCACAAATCCGGTCGTTATGACGAATCTTTTGAGTGTTTGGATCGGGCACGGTTGTATAGTAATGATCCGATGATATTGAATATTATGGGTAAAAATTGCCAGGCGTTGCATGAATATAAATGTGCCGAGGCTTTTTTTCTTATTTCTGTCAGTCGCCTGCCGGGCAGAATCTATCCTTACTATCTACTGGCTAAACTCTATTCTGAACCGAATTATCGGGATAAAGACAAATTTGAGGATATGAAATGGAATGTGCTGAACCGGACGCCCAAAGTTCATTCCACGGCCATTGAGGAGATGCGTCAAGAAGTGGAGGAGATAGCGAAAAATTGGAATACGGATTATGTGGAACATTAAAAGAATGAGAAATAGAATATGGAAACTTATCATGATAACTGGAATGCTTGTTTGTTATTCCGCAATAAGCAACTGACTAAACAACTGAAAGAGTACCAGAATGCTTCGGTACTGGCTGAATGTTCTTCTTCCTTACTTGTGTCTCTGGGACAGTTGCTTCGCCTTCATCAGAACCCCTCCTATGGTATAATCCGGGAGGAAACTGAATGGACGAATCTGTTCACTGTCATTGATATGTTTTATGGCGGTTGCCTGTCAGAGCAGTTATCTTCATACGGGCTGAGTATGCAAGAGTTAAAGGTATGCTATCTGATTCGTGCACGGTTAGGAAATAAGGCTATTGCAGTTCTTTTTAATATTACTCCCTGTTCAGTGTTGAAGGCAAAGCAACGTATAAAAGGGAAATTGACTTTATCGGCTGCGGATTGTTTGGATAAGTATATTCAAATTGGGTAGTCGGAATGCTTTATTACAGATTTTCATCTGTAATTTCCGAAAAAGGAATAAATTTGCCCCGGATTAATCTTTCTTATCTTATGCTATGATGAATACAAAAGTAAAATTATTACTGACTATAATATGGTGTCATCTGCTTCCTGTACTGTCTGCACAAGAGATGATCAACGTACGACATTATTCAATAGAAGATGGCTTGTCACAAAATATTGTGCAGGATATGCTTCAGGATAATGATGGGTACATTTGGTTGGCTACATGGAATGGACTGGAAAAGTTTGACGGATATACTTTTAAGAATTATAAGTCGTATCCTACAGATGATACTAAACTAAAATACAATAGATTAGTAAGCATTGTCAAAGGAGCCGATGATGCTTTGTGGTGTCATACATACGATGATAAGGTCTATCTATTTGATGTGCGCCAGGAAAAATTCAATGATATTTTTGTCTATCATCCACAGATAGAGGAATGCAAGTTGGTAGAGAAAATGATTCCATTGACAAATGGGATCATATGGATAATAGCTTCTGACGGTAATTTGTGGCGTATTGATGAAGCCCTGTATAAAAAAGATAAAGGGGTTATGTTCCTTCCTTCCGGTTCTGTTCCGCAACATGGTAACCGTGTTTATTCAGTTGTACGTGATGCTCATGATAGTGAATGGGTATTGACTGATAAGGGATGCTTTGTCTATGGAAAACGGGAATTATCGGACAGCCGGAATTTTAATAATGCAATATGTATCGATCATATCCTTTATATGTCTTCTCCGGATGGAGAACTGGTGACGTATACACCGGAAGAAGGAATAAAAGAGGTATCTATAAAAGAAACTGATTACGGTATCATAGACTTGTTGGAACTACCCAATGCGAAAATGGGTATTATGACTAATCGGGGTATAATCATCTACGATACTCAAAACAACCATGCAGAAAGCATTTTGGTGAATGAGAATCATCCTGATATACAACCATCTTATCATTTACTTTCAAACAATGGCATACTGTGGATGATTAACGGAAAGGAAAATGTTATCCGGTGTGATTTAAAGCAGAAAAGCATTAGCTTTATAAATTATCCTTTGAGCCAAAAGGAAAAAGCGAATATTTTTATCCATGAGGATAATTACGGACGTATATGGATATTGGCTCCAAATGGCGAATTTTCATTTTATAATCCTATAACAAATGTTTTTGAGCAAGGCTATACGTACATAAATGGAGAACATACATATTATCATGCAACCGGGAGGAAATTTCTGATAGATAATCAGCAAAATATATGGTTAAGCTGTGATTCCGGTGTCGATCAGCTGACCTTCTTAAATGAAAGTTACAGCTACTTCTCTACAGGGCACAATGATAAGATACGCGGGCTGTTTGTTGATTCCAAACAGAGAATATGGGTGGCTGATAAAAGTGAAAGAATAGAAATCTACAATGATAATCATGATTATTGCGGTAATCTTAGCCGGGACGGGCATTTGGTAAAAGACAAGCAACTTGTTTTTGGTGCGGATATCTATTGCTTTTTTGAGGATGAGCAGCACAGGATATGGATGGGGAGCAGGACAGGAGGAATCTATGTAGCAGTTCCGGAAGCGGGAAAGTTCCGGATTTATCATTTCAAGCATAATGAGAAAGATAAAAATTCATTGAGTTCTGATGCTATTTTCTCTATTTGTCAGGATACAAAAGGAAATATTTGGGTTGGAACGTATGGGGGAGGACTGAATGTAGTGGAGGGGAGCTTTCCCAATCTGAAATTTACGCATTACCAAAATGGGCTGGAACTCTATCCCAAGAACAAATATCTAAGGGTGCGAAGTCTGCTTTGTACTTCAGCAGGAATTATGCTGGCAGGAACCACTGATGGGCTGCTGACTTTTTCTACAAATGCGGATCAATGGGAAAAAATACAGTTTAATCTGAATCAATGCGAAATAAAACGTGCCAATAGTCTTAGTAATAATGATGTAGTATATGTATTTGAAAGTCGCAAAGGAGATATTTATGTGGTTACTCATAGCAGTGGACTAAATCTGGTTAGCTCTAAAGATCTTCTATGTGATCATATAGAATTTATTCATTTGAATAAATTAAACGGCTTGCCTTCCGATCTGGCTTATGCAATTTTAGAAGGAAAAGATAATGAGTTCTGGATTAATTTTGAGAATCATATCTGTAAATATAATCCGGTTGAGAATACTATAGATACTTATGATCGCTTTTATTTCCATTCTCACCTGGCCGTGTCCGAAATACCATTCATCAGGGATAAAAACAATGGTATGTATGTAGCCTTGAATAGGGAAGTTTTATACTTGAATTTGGATAAACTTAAAAAAAGCCAGTTTGCTCCACATATTGTTTTCACAGATGTGAGAACCCGAAAGAATTATAAACAGGAAAAATCTTCTCCTGTTACCAATCGGGAATTAACGCTGGAAAAGGATGAGCGTAATGTCTCAATTACTTTTGCTGCTTTGGATTTTACAGGTTCGGGGCATTTGCAATATGCTTATCGGCTGAAAAATATAGATGAAGAATGGAACTATATAGGAAATAGCCGTACGGCAAGTTTGGTGAATCTGCCGGCGGGAGACTTTATTTTAGAAGTGAAATCAACGAATGGAGATGGGCTTTGGGTGGAAAATACGGCACAGCTGGCTATTCATGTGAAACCTATCTTCTGGGAGACAGGCTGGGCATGGCTGTTATATATAGTGTTAATAGTAGTGGTAATTCTGGCTATCTCGGCTACTTTTGCTTACATATTTAATTTGAGACGGAAAGTGGACTTTGAACAGCAACTTACCAACTTGAAACTTCGTTTCTTTACTGACATATCTCATGAATTACGCACTCCTCTAACTTTAATTGCAAGCCCTATAGAAGAGATTATTAATCGGGAGGAATTAAGTGAGGAGGGACAGGAAAACATACAGCTTGCAAAGAAGAACACTGATCGTATGTTGCGTCTTATTAATCAATTGCTTGATTTCAGGAAGATACAGAACAACAAAATGAAGTTGTATATTGAGCAGGCGGACGTCGTAACACTGTCTAAAAAAATCTATGATAACTTTACGGGCTTGGCTCATCAGCGGAATATCGGTTTCCATTTTGTTTGTTCTTATGATAATTATACTCTTTACACAGATATAGATAAACTGGAAAAAATATTGTTTAATCTACTGTCAAATGCCTTTAAATATACTCCGGATGGGAAGAATATTGATTTAATTCTTGAATTTAAAGAAAAGAACCTGCTCATTAAGGTTAAAGATGAGGGAAATGGAATTGAATTGCATAAAATAGATATGTTATTTAAACGTTTCGAGACCTTGGGACAGACAGACGCTAACTTATCAAGCGGTATCGGGCTTTCTTTGGTAAAAGAATGGGTTGATATGCTGCATGGGACGATTACGGTAGATAGTAAACTGGGGTATGGAAGTACTTTCTCTATTTCCCTGCCGGGAGAACATGAGATTTTTGAGTCCGATAAAAATGTCGAGTTCATTTTAAGTGATTCCGAATCTTCAATGCCGATGGATTCCGGCATAACGCAAAATAATGAAGAAGCAGAAGGGATATCGGTTTTAGTAGTGGAAGATAATGAGGAACTGAGACATTTTATGGTGAATATACTTCGGAAAGATTATCATGTGATTGAAGCAGAAAATGGGAAAACAGGGCTGGAGAAAATCAAGTTGAAAATTCCGGATTTGGTTATCAGTGATATTATGATGCCTTGTCTGGATGGTATAGAATTACTGGAAGAAGTAAAGAAGGACTATAATGTAAGCCATATTCCTTTTGTTTTGTTATCAGCGAAAGCTACGTTGGATGACCGTATAAAGGGGCTGGAATATGGGGCGGATGATTATATAACAAAGCCATTCAGTTCTGGGTATTTACGTGCGCGCATCTCCTCATTATTAAAGCAACGCAGCATATTGCGTGAACATTTTATGAAAGAAGTATTACCTGTTGCCGGTAAAGAGCCTGTTGCTATTCAAGGTGATGCTTTGGAGAACTTATCTCCGTCGGTACCGCAAATAACTTCTTATGATGAAGAATTCATTCATAAAATCATTCAGGCTGTGGAAGAAAGGCTGCAAGATTCTGATTTCAAAATTGAAGACTTGGCTGATAGTATGAATATTGGACGTTCTGTTTTCTATAAGAAGGTAAAATCTATTTTGGGGGTATCTCCCATTGAGCTTGTAAAAGATATGAGAATAAAGAGAGCTATACAATTATTGGAAACAGGAAATTACAATATATCCCAAATAGCATACATGAGTGGTTTCTCTTCTTCTCAATATTTTAGTCGGGTATTCAAAGAGTTGAAAAATTGTACTCCGAGTGAATATAAGATAAAGAACTAAAATAAATAGTGCACAGAATCACATAAATAATGCACAGGCGTCTGTTCCACCTGCGTTACCTTTGCCCACAAAGCAATACGAGCTTAGTGGGCATTTTTTTTATAACAATATTTTAAATGAAAGTACTATGAGAATATTTTTTCTTTGCTGTGTAGCTGTTTTTTCTTTTTTAAGCTGTAAAACAGAAATCAATGATGTTGGTAATGTTCCGGAACGGGGATTTCATAGCAATCGTCCGGCTAATATTTGGGAAGAATCGTTGGTTACCGGAAACGGTGTGATGGGAGCTATGGTAATGGGAGACCCATACAGGGAATCTATTGTTCTTAACCATGCTTTGCTTTATTTGCCTATTCATTCTCCGAGAAAGCCTGTCAGCCAGGGAAAGAACCTGGAGAAGATTCAGCAAATGATGCTGGATGGTAAATATACGGAGGCTTCTAAGTTTATTGTAGACTTAGCTAATTCCGAGGGATACCAAGGTAAACACGCAACAGACCTTTTCGTTCCGGCATTTCAATTCAACATTTCAAGTGATACTTCTTCTGTAAAGAAGTATAATAGGACTGTGGATTTTACTACGGGCGAAGTAGAGGTTAAATGGGAGGATAATAATGGAATCTATTCGCGTAAACTATTTATTTCCAGAGCGGACAATGTGGTTGCCCTACGGTTATCTTCAAAAAAAGGCTCTATCCATACAACATTGAATCTTTCACAGATAATGAGGCATGATGCAGGACGTAAGAAGAAATTTACATTAAGTGAGAAGAACTGCATTGATAAAGTTGAATCCGGTGTAATAGAAAACGGACTTTATTTTAAAGCATGGTACGAAAGGCCTTGGGAATTTGAATCCAGAAAAAGCTTTAAGGGATACGAAGGGGTAGTGAAAGTCGTGAACATGGACGGTGATATAGAGATGAACTCGGATCAAATAGTCATAAATGGTGCTACGGATGTGCTGATATTAGCTCGTGTTGAACCTTCTGACAATATGGAAATATCGAAAGTGCCTGATATGATGAAAGACCTCAGTTTATATCCTACTAATTATGCGGAATTACTGGATGCGCATAAAAAAATCCATAAAGAATTATTTGAGCGTGTATCGATTGATTTGGGTGTCTCTAAAGAAGACCGTATGAAATCTTCCGAAGAACTATTGGAAGCAGGTGGTTCCAATCCGGCTTTAATAGAGAAGATTTTCGATGCTGCACGTTATAATGTTATTTGTGCCACAGGCATTAACCCTCCTAATCTTCAAGGTATCTGGGGAGCTACTATGACTCCTCCCTGGTCCGGTGACTATACGACTAATGGAAATCTGCCGGTTGTCATTTCCCATTATTTGCAGGCTAATACTCCGGAGCTGATGTTGCCACTGTTTGACAGGCTGGAAGCATATATGGAAGATTTTAA
>OHGZ01000784.1_pt1 | contig 19514 bp, 20 predicted proteins | sample 1567851 | NCBI WGS metagenome assembly OHGZ01 (sample SAMEA3879563, study PRJEB24766) | human gut metagenome | biome: human-associated habitat; feature: feces | place: USA | collected 1985/1987 | reverse complement strand
TTTTGTATTCTTCCGGCTCGCCCAAAAAGGCATTGTAAATTTCATCAGTAACCATGGTTGCGCCAAGCGGCAGGTAACCGCCGGTAATGCCTTTGGACATACACATTAAATCAGGCAGCACGCCTTCATGTTCGCAGGCAAACATTTTTCCGGTGCGCCCAAAGCCGGTGGCAACTTCATCAACAATTAACAGTACGCCGTATTTTTTTGTTAGCTCGCGCACGCCCTTAATATAACCCTTCGGCTGCATGAGCATGCCTGCGGCGGCCTGCACCAAAGGTTCAATAATCATGGCAGCAACGTGGCTGGCATTTTCTTTTAAATAGTCTTCAAGCTCGTCAAGCAGATATTTTAAAAATTCTTCTTCAGTTTTAAGGCCCAGTTTGCTGTGATAAAAAGACGGGCAGGTCATTTTTTTAGTGGCAAACAAAAGCGGTTTGTAAACTTTATGGAACACGTCGATATTACCGACGCTTACGGCGCCTACCGTATCGCCGTGGTAAGAATCTCCGAGATTGATAAACTGCTGTTTTTCGGGCCTGCCTTTAAACTGCCAGTATTGAAAAGCAATTTTAACGGCAGCTTCAACCGCGGTAGAACCGTCATCCGAATAAAAAACTTTATTTAATCCTTCCGGCGTAATTTCCACCAGTTTTTCCGCAAATTCTGCCGAAGGCTGGTTAATAAGCCCCAGCAAAGTAGAATGGGAAATTTTATCAATCTGCGCTTTAATGGCGTCATCAATTTCCCTGCGGCGGTGCCCGTGAATATTTACCCACAGGCTGGAAATACCGTCATAATAACTGCGGCCTTCGGTATCGTACAGTTTTACGCCATCACCGCGTTCAATAACAAGCTGCGGGTTTTCAACCCAGCCTTTCATTTGCGTAAAAGGATGCCAGATATATTTTTTATCGAGTTCTTCCCATTTATTCATTTTCGCCATCTCCCAAAAGTTTATAAATGCGCTGTAAATCTATGTTCTCCGCGGCAATTTTACCCGCTTCAAGCATATCTGGGCCGGTTAAAAGTTCTTTATTTAAAACCGGCAGCCTGCCCAAAACAGGCAGCCCGGTTAATTTTTCGTAATAATAAAGGTTGCTGCGCTCCAAAACACCGGCATTTTCCTCATTCCAGCCGTTAACAATAAAGCCCAGTACCTTCAAGCCTTCGTGCTGTGCGTAATAAGCGCTTAAAACAGCGTGGTTAACATTGCCCAAAAGCGGTTTAACAACAATTTCGGAATACCTTGTTATTAATTTTGGCCAGCAGGCCGGGCCTATTGCAAGCATTGCCGCTTCGCTCGGCATTTTTTTCAGCATTGTTTCCAGTTCGTTAAGTTCGGTGCATTTAATTGGCGGTATTCTGCATTTGGGCTATCTGCCTTCGGCTGCCGTTGTAGTGCTTTTGGTAATGGGTTTTGTGTTTTTCGGCGGCATTAACAGCAGCGGCATGGCCGGATTATTTAAAGTTGGCCTGATTTTCGCTACTATTTTTGTCGGCGGTTATCTGGCTTTTACGGATATGGGAGGCTTAAGTGGTATGCACGAGGCTTTTCCGGAGCTGCCGTGGTTCAGTATGTTTGGCATTGGCGCCGACCATGCGTTGTTTAATTTATTTTCCATGATAGTCGGTGTTGTTTCTACCCAAAGCTATGTGCAGTCTTTATTTTCTGCCAAAAACAGCAGGGTAGCGGCTTTGGGGTGCCTGCTTGCCGCATGCATAGCAATTCCGGTGGGACTGCCTTCCGTTATTATCGGCATGTTTATAAAACTGCATCATCCGGAGCTGAACAGTATTGATACCTTGCCGTTCTTTTTATGCAATTATCTGCCGGAATGGCTTGGCGGAGCAGGTTTAGCAGCATTGGTGCTGTCCTGCGTCGGTTCTATTGCCGGTTTGTCGCTTGGTGTAGGAACGCTGTTCAGCCGCGATATTTTTGGTGCGGTTTTAAAAGTTCACGACAGCAAAAATCTGCTGTGGATTAATAAACTTACGGTTCTTACAGTTACGCTTGCCGCACTTGTTTTTATTCATTCGCATCTCGATTCTTCCGTTCTGCAATGGAATTATCTTTCAATGGCTTTGCGCGGCGCAGGCGTTTTCCTGCCTATGACTGCCGTTATATTCTTTAAAGGTATGGTTGGCAAAAAAGCGGGCCTGCTTTCAATGTTCGGCGGCATTGCATCCGGCTGTGCATGGCATTTTATTTTTCCAACATCACCGTATACTTTATTTGTAAGCTTGTTTTTCAATCTTTTGTTTTTAGTACCGTCTATTGCATATAATCTTTTGCATAGCAAGAAATAAAAGGAGATTTTTAATGACTGAAAAATTTACCCATCTGCATGTGCATACGCAGTACAGCCTGCTTGACGGCGCCTCCAAAATAGATTTGCTTTTGGCGCGTGCCAAAAAACTTGGCATGGACAGCATTGCCATTACCGACCACGGTGTAATGTACGGCGCAGTTGATTTTTACCAGCAGGCGCAGAAAATGAATATCAAGCCCATTATCGGATGCGAAGTATATGTTACGCAGTCGCGGTTTGACCGCAGCCAGCGCGGAGGTATTTACCATTTAATTCTGCTGGCCGAAAATAATACCGGTTATCATAATTTAATGAAATTGGTTTCCTTATCGCATCTGGAAGGCTTTTATTATAAACCGCGCATTGATAAAGACATTCTGCGTAAATACAGCGAGGGGCTTATCTGCCTGAGCGCCTGCATTGCCGGTGAAGTGCCTGTAAAAATACTGCAGCGCGATATTGACGGTGCGGAACGTGCCGCGCAGGAATATATTGAAATCTTCGGCAAAGAAAATTACTTTTTTGAAATTCAGGACCACGGTCTCGATGAAGAACGTGTTGTAAACCGTGAATTAAAACGCATGGCTGCCAAATTCGGTGTGGGGCTTGTTGCCACGAACGACCTGCATTATGTTGAAAAAGCTGACGCCGAGGCGCAGGATGTTTTATTGTGCATTCAAACCGCAAGCACTGTTGATGACCCCAAACGAATGAAGTTTGCCAACGACGAGTATTACTTAAAAAGTTACGAGGAAATGGCGGAACGTTTTGCCGATTGCCCGGAAGCACTGGAAAATACGGTTAAAATTGCTGAGCGCTGCCATGTGGAGCTGGAGTTTGGGCATCTTTTGCTGCCGGAATTTCCGATACCGGAAAAATATGCCAATGCTACGGAATACCTGCGTGATTTGTGTCTGCAAGGCTTACCGCAGCGGTATGCCAAAGCCGACGAAAAGGTTATGCAGCGTTTGGACTACGAACTTGACATTATTGACCGCATGGGTTACAGTTGCTATTTTTTAATTGTATGGGATTTTATTAATTACAGCCGCAAAAATGAAATACCTGTCGGGCCTGGGCGCGGCAGTGCGGCGGGCAGCATAGTTGCTTATCTTTTGGGCATTACCAATATCGACCCGTTAAAATACGATTTGCTTTTTGAACGTTTTTTAAACCCGGAACGCGTGAGCATGCCGGATATTGACACGGATTTTTGTTATGTTAACCGCGGGCGCGTACTGGAATATATTATTAAGCGCTACGGCAAAGAGCGCGTGGCGCAGATTATTACCTTTGGCACATTACAGGCGCGTGCCGCCGTGCGCGATGTAGGGCGTGCGCTTGATTTGCCTTACAGCTTTGTTGATAACGTTGCCAAAATGATTCCGCGCGAACTTGGCATTACACTGGAAAAAGCACTGGAAACAAGCAACGATTTTAAGGCGCTATACGACAGCGACGAAAAAGTAAAACGCCTGATTGACATTGCCAAAAAGGTTGAAGGAATGCCGCGCAACAGCGGTACGCATGCAGCGGGCGTTGTAATTACACCGCGTGATTTGATTGACTGCGTACCTTTGCAGCTTTCAAACGAAGGCCTTGTTATTACCCAGTATGATAAAGATAAGGTTGAAAATTTAGGCCTGTTAAAAATGGATTTGCTGGGGCTCAGGACTTTAACCGTTATAGGTGATACGCTGCGCTATATTTACGAAACTACCGGAGAAAAAATTGATATAGAAAAAATACCGCTTGATGACGACGCAACCTGCGCCATGCTGCGCCGCGGCGATACGCAGGGCGTGTTCCAGCTTGAATCTGAAGGCATGACCAAACTCGTTATGGATTTGGCACCCGAAAAATTCAGCGATTTAATACCTTTGGTGGCATTATACCGCCCGGGGCCTTTGGGCACAGGCATGGTGGAAGACTTTATAGCCGGTAAGCATGGCACGCGCACGGCAGACATTCTGCATCCGCTTTTGGAGCCGGTTTTAAAAGATACTTTCGGCGTTATTCTGTATCAGGAACAGGTAATGCAGATAACTTCCGTACTGGCAGGCTTTACGCTTGGCCAGGCCGATATTCTGCGCCGCGCCATGGGCAAAAAGAAAGCCAAAGAGCTGGATTCCATGAAGCAGAAGTTTATTGACGGCGCCAAACAGAACCACGGCATTGACGAAGAAACAAGTACGCAGATTTTTGCGCTTTTGCAGCACTTTGCAGGTTACGGCTTCAACAAATCACATTCGGCGGCTTACGCGCTTGTAGCCTACCAGACGGCGTATTTAAAACAGCACTGGCCGACTCAGTTTATGGCTGCGTTTTTGTGCAGCATTATGAGCGACAACGATAAATTAAGCTGGTATCTCGGCGTTACCAAGCGCATGGGCATTAAAATACTGCCGCCGGACGTAAATGAAAGCGGCAGGGAGTTTTCGCCGGTTAAAGGCAATGCAATCCGCTTTGGCATGGCAGGCATTAAAAGCGTGGGCAAGCACGCGCAAATGGCGGGCGTTTTACCTCTATTTTGGATTTCTGCAAACGTGTGCCTTCAAGGCTGATAAACAAACGCGTTATAGAAAACTTAATCAACTGCGGCGCTATGGACTCCTTTGGCGCCAAACGTTCACAGCTGCTTGCCGTTTATGAGCAGGCTGCCGATTTGGGCGCTTCTTACCAGAAAGATTCTGCCAGCGGGCAGATAGGGCTTTTTGGCGATGACCTTTTTGAAGAAGTGCAGGATATTAAACTGCCGCAGCTTGACGAAATGCCAAAAAAATTATTGCTGGAAAACGAAAAGAAAATAGTTGGTTTTTATGTTACCGGCCACCCGCTTGACAGTTATTCGGCCGCGCTTGAAAACTACACGCAGATATATAAATTAACCGAAGCCAGTGAAGAAATGGACGGAAAATATTATTCCATTGCCGGGTTAATAAGTGGTGTGCGCCTGCGTACAACCAAAAGCGGCGATACAATGGCTGTTTTAACGCTGGAAGATTTCAGCGGCAGGATAGAAGTGGTAGTGTTTACCCGCCAGTACCACGAATTTTCCTCGCTGCTGTATCAGGAAAATGTGGTTTCGGTTGAAGGGCGTTTAAAGGTGGACGAGCGCAGCGTGTCTTTGCAGGCTTCCGGTGTACGCCAGCTTAACGAAACCGGGCCTGAAATCCATTTAAAAATTACGCGCGATAAGGAAACCGGCAAAGTGCAGCAGGAAATGCGCCGCATTTTTGCAGCTTATCACGGAAACACGCCGCTTTACCTGCATCTGCTTTCGTCCGGCAAAACAATTAAAACCGACCGCTGTTTTTGGATTGACGCCACTAACGACGGATTTTTTAAAGAAATTAAAATTTTGCTCGGCCCGGACTGCCTGCAATAACAAAGAAACAGGCAGGAGTTTAACTAAAATAATGTTTATGCTTGCAAGCAGGCGTTAAAAACTGTAAAATAGGTATGTATATAATTATGTTTATAAAGATTCTGGGAGGTCGCTTATGAATATTGTAGTATGTCTTAAACAGGTTCCGGATACTTCCGAAGTAAAGCTCAATCCGGAAACCAACACCCTTATCAGGGACGGAGTGCAGAATATCATGAATCCGTTTGACCGTCAGGCACTTGAAACTGCCCTTATTTTAAAAGATGCCAACGGTGCTAAAGTTACGGTAGTATCCATGGGGCCCCCGCAGGCTGAAGAAATTTTAAAAGAAGCAATTTCCATGGGTGCCGATGAGGCAGTGCTGGTTAGTGACCGTGCACTGGCAGGCAGCGATACTCTGGCAACCAGCTTTGCGCTTGCCGGTGTTGTAAAAAGCCTTGGCGATGTAGACCTTGTTTTGTGCGGCAAACAGGCTGTTGACGGCGATACTGCGCAGGTTGGCCCGGAAATGGCTGAACATCTTGGTTTTCCGCAGGCAACAGGCGCATTAAAAGTAAGCGTTGACGGCAATAAAGTTCTGGTTGACCGTGAAAACGAAAGCAGCAGCCAGACCCTTGCTGTGGAAATGCCTGCCCTTGTAACCGTTACCAGAGCGGAAAAAGAGCCGCGTTTTGCCAGCATTAAAGGCAAAATGAAAGCAAGAAAAGCTGTTATTCCCGTTAAAACAGCAGCAGAACTCGGCATTGATACCACAATGATTGGCCTTTCCGGTTCTCCTACCAAAGTTAAAAAAGTTTTCACTCCTCCTGTTCCCGAGGTTAACAGTGAAATCATTAATGAAGAAGATACCGATAAAGCAGTTGACATGCTGATTGAAAAACTTGTACAGGCAAATATTATTACTCGTTGAGGTGAAATGACATGGCAATTAAAATAGATAAAGAACAATGCATTGGCTGCGAATCCTGTGTTGCAACCTGCCCGGCAGGTGCGCTCAGCATGGAGGACGGCAAAGCATCCGTTAACCAGGATACCTGCATTTCCTGCGGCGCATGCGTAGGCGAATGCCCGGTTGGCGCAATCAGCATGGAAAAAGCAGAGAAAAAAGAAGTAGCTAACAGCGAAGGCAAAGACCTTTGGGTTATGGCTGAACTTGAAAAAGGCGAGCCTGTTGGCGTAACTTATGAACTTTTGGGCGAAGTTTCCGAACTGGCTGCCAAATGCGGACAGCGCTGCTGCGCAGTGCTTGTTGCTGCCGAAGCAGGCGATATTCCCCAAAAACTTATTGCCGCAGGTGCGGATGTTGTTTATACCGTAACCGGCGCCGAATATGCTGAATATAATACTGACCTTTATACAAATGCTTTCTGCGAACTGGCAGAAGCATATAAACCCAGCTCAGTAATGTTTGGCGCTACTGTTGACGGCCGTGATCTTGCACCGCGCATTGCTGCACGCTTAAAAACCGGCCTCTGCGCCGACTGCACAGGACTTGATATTGTCGGTGACCTTGTAGAATGGACCCGTCCGGCACTGGGCGGCAATATTCTGGCAACCATTGTCTGCGATGAACACCGCCCGCAGATGGGGACCGTACGTCCCAAAGTATTTAAAGCCAAAGAAGCGGATGCTTCCAGAACCGGTGAAGTTATCAGCTATGAAGTAAAAAATAAAGTTGAATCTAAAGTAAGCCTTGTACGCAAAGAAGAAATTACCGAAGCAGGCAGCATTAAAATTGAAGATGCTGAGGTTGTATGCTCCGGCGGCCGCGGACTTGGCTGCTGCGACAATTTCAAAATGCTGGAAGAACTTGCAGCGCTGTTTGAAAACGGCAGCGTAGGCGGTTCCCGCGCAGTTGTTGATGAAGGCTGGATTGACCATGCCCATCAGGTTGGCCAGTCCGGTAAAACCGTAACGCCGAAAGTATATTTTGCTTTTGGTATTTCCGGTGCTATCCAGCATCTTGCAGGCATGAGTTCTTCCGATGTTATTATTGCCGTTAATAAAGACGCCAATGCGCCTATCTTTAAAGTAGCGCAGTATGGCATTGTCGGCGATGCCAAGGAAATTCTGCCTAAACTTATTGCCAAAATTAAAGCATTTAAAGAGGCTTAACGGAGGTTTAATATTTGTGTGGAAAGTAGTTTATATTGCGCAGACCAAAGAGAACGCGCAGGAGATTAAAGAACTGCTTACAAACAATGGCTTTCTGATACAGATGAATGTAGCCGGAGCTAAAAAAGGTGGACAGGGGGGCGCTTATGAAATCAGCGTCCCTTACTCCGAAGCAGAAGATGCTTATGAGGTGCTTTGCGAGAACCGTTTTCGCGCGTAAGCCGGAGGAATATTATGAAAAAAACCAAAATTATCTGCACTATGGGCCCGAGCACGGACGATGCTGCTTTACTGGCAGAAATGATGCGTTCCGGCATGGACCTGGCACGTTTTAATTTTTCGCATGGCTGCCATGAAGACCATGCGCGCCGCGTGGAATTAGTGCGCAAAGCTGCCGCCGAAGTTGAAAAACCAATAGCTTTAATTGCCGATACCAAGGGGCCTGAGATGCGCCTTGGTATTTTTAAAGAAGGCAGGGTTATTTTAAAAGAGGGCGACAGTTTTACGCTTACAACCGAAGAAATTGAAGGCACGCAGGAAATTTCCTATGTAAATTACGCCGGTTTGCCGGAAGAATTGCAGCCCGGCAACGCAATTCTTCTTTCGGACGGGCTTTTGGCGCTTGAAGTAACTGATGTTGATGTACAGGGCGGCAAAATTTATACCAAAGTTGTGCATGGCGGCGAAATCAGCTCGCGCAAACGCGTAGCCTGCCCCGGTGTGGAACTGAAACTGCCGTTTTTATCCGAACAGGATATCAGCGACATTACTTTTGCCGCAAAACTCGGCATGGATTATGTTGCGGCTTCGTTTGTGCAAAAAGCAGATGATGTGCTTGCTATACGCCGCGTGCTGGAAGAAGTAGGTTCTTCCATGGGTATTATATCTAAAATTGAAAACCATGCCGGTGTAAAAAATATTGAAGAAATTATTGCCGTTTCCGACGGCGTTATGGTTGCCCGCGGTGACCTCGGCGTTGAAATACCTGCCGAAGTGGTGCCGCTGGTACAGAAAAATATCATCCGCAGCTGCAATAAGGCAGGCAAGCCGGTAATTACTGCAACGCAGATGCTTGAAAGCATGATTACCAGTTACCGTGCCACCCGTGCGGAAGCAAGCGATATTGCCAATGCAATTTTTGATGGCACTGACGATATTATGCTCAGCGGCGAAACAGCGTCCGGCAAATATCCGCTGGAGGCGGTGCGTACCATGGCCAAAATTGCCGAGCAGACCGAAACTGCGCTTGATTATGCCCAGATTTTTAAAAACAAGGGCATTGGCGAGCGCATCCATTCAACGGAAGCCATCAGCCATGCAACCGTGCAGATTGCGCAGGAACTTGGCAGTGACGCCATTGTAAGCATTACGGAATCGGGCTTTACGGCACGCATGCTTGCCAAATACCGCCCGGCGGCAGGTGTAATAGGCGTGTCCCGCCATCCGCAGACGGTACGGGCCATGCAGCTTTACTGGGGCGTTTGCCCGGTATTGGGGCCGTGGTCTGACAATACCGATGAATTGATAGAAAGCTCTTTAAGCTGCGTTAAAAAATGCGGCCTCGTTAAAGACGGCGACAACGTTATTGTTACGGCAGGTGTTCCTGTCGGCAAGCCCGGCACGACAAACCTTATTAAAGTTGTTGCCATGAGCAGAAAACTTGTCAGCGGCGTTGGCATTGGCCTGCAATCAATTACCGGTGTGGTATGCAGATGCACAAAACAGGAAGATTTTACCGGCAAACTTAAAGCCGGGGATATACTTGTGGTTGACGTTCTTCCTGATGAAGCAGGCAAATACGCTGCCGCGGCAGGCGCTATTATTGCCGAAGAAGGCGGCCTTACTTCCACTGCCGCAATTGTTGCCGTGGGTTGCGGCGTTCCGGCCATAGTTGGCGCGTGTGGAGCCATGCAGTCGCTGAAAGACGGCACAACCGTTACCGTTGATACGGTGAGCGGCATTGTGTATGAAGGCACCAGCAATATTATGTAAACGGGAGTTTTGAAATGGCAGCCGATAATGAATTGGAAAATTTAAAAACAGATTGCATTACCGCGCTGCGTAAAGGTGACGAAGATGCTTTTGATGCGGCAGCTTTAAAATTTCAGGAATCTTCAGCCGGAGATTTGCAGTTTAAAATGGAAACGCTCGGGCTGCTGGCCTGCCTGGCGTTAAAGCAGAATTACTGCCGCAGCGCGCTGAAAGCACTTAATTTATTATCTGTTTGTTCACTGGACATAGCTCCGGAGGATGCACAAACAGAAAATGTTTTTTTGCAGAATCTGCGCTATGCCGCTGTAATGGCGGCGCGCACGCATAATAAAGATATTTTTGCCGCTGCCGTAAGCAAACTGGCGGTGCGTTACGCTAAAAATAATTACATTAAGGAAAACACAGATGCTTTTATCAGTGTTTTGAATGCCTTGATGTTTATTGCGGCCGACCGCCGTTATACAGACATTTTGCCGATGCTGCGCTGGCTGAGCCTGCGCTTGTGCAGAAACGAAAATGTTACGGAAGAACTGCTGCTTCCGTTTCTGCGCGGGTGGGCATGCCTTGCGGCGCAGGCAGCAAGGCGAGGCTGGCATGATGTTGCAAACCAGCTTTTAAACGGCTTGTTTTACTTTTTGCTTAAACAGCGCAGCTTTACTTTAACCCGCAGCATTTTAATGTACGTTATGCTGCACATGCAGATGTATGCAGCGTGGGACGGCGTTGCCAAAGCGTTTGAAGTATATGCGCCAATGCAGAATTTTTCGCTGGTTTTGCTGAAACAAATGTTAAAGGAAGCTGACGGAAAACTGCGTATTAAAACAGTACGTTTGCTTTTGCGCTCCTGGCGCGATTTTATTGCCGCGGCGGCGCGGCAGGCCATGGAGGACGAACTAAGCCTTTACCAGAGCTGGTTTTCGTATGGCGAAGCAAAAGAAAGCAAAAAATACCGGCAGCGCAGCCGCCTTTTTATTCAGCTTACGCTGGGTTATTGGGCAGCACAGCAGCCGCGAACCAGCAAAAAACAGATTAAATACTTGAAAAATATTTTTGAGCAGGACCTTGTAAAAGATAAATATTTGCAGCTTTTAGAAGATGTTCGCTGAAAAGGAAGGGCAGTTATAAATATAGCTGCCCTTTTTGTATAATCTGTGTAAAATTTATGTATTAAATATTTTCAGGCTTTTACAAATGGTATAATAAAATTAGTTGTATTTCGGGAGGGACGAATTTATGAGTAACTATTCATTGCCGCTTTTTATGCAGGTTAAAGCAAATGCAGTTACCGACCTTAATAAAAATCTTAATTTATATATGCCAAAGCTGGTATTTGCCAAAACTTTAATTTTAACAACGGAAGGCCTGCTGCAAACGCTTGACAGGAAAGTAAAAATACTTTTAAACCAGCTGCGCGGATATGAAATTGTAACTGTTAAAGAAAGTTCGTTTGATTTTGCTGTGGAAGTGGCAAAAAAAGTTGCCATGAATAATATACGCCTTGTTATAGGCCTCGGCGGCGGCACGGCGCTTGATACGGCAAAATATGCAGCCTTTGTTGCCAACGTTGCCTATATTGCCATTCCTACTGCTCTCAGTAATGACGGTGTATGCTCGCCGGTATCGGTGCTTTTGGCGCAGAACGGACGCCGCCACTCATTTACTTCTAAAATTCCGGACGGCCTTTTAATTGATACGGACATTATTTTTGAAGCGCCGCGCCTTTTGCTGAAAGCTGGCGTGGGCGATACTATCAGCAACTACACTGCTCTTTATGACTGGCAGCTCGGCTGTGACGAAAACAATGACCGCCCCAACGATTTTGCCTATATGCTTTCGGAAACTGCGTTCAACTCGCTTTTATATTCGGAAGAAAAATCGCTTACATCAATTCCGGGCATTAAAATGCTGGCTCAGTCTTTGGTTTTGAGCGGGCTTTCCATGCAGCTTGCAGGAAATTCGCGCCCCTGCAGCGGTTCGGAGCATCTGTTCAGCCATGCGATGGATGAACTTTTTGACCATAATATTCCGCACGGCATTCTGGTAGGCATGGGCAGCGTTGTTTCGTGCAAATTGCAGGGCAGGGACCATCATGTGGTGCTTGACTTTTTAAAAGCCTATGATATCAGCGTTAACCCGGCAAAACTTGGCATAACCGAAGACATGTTTATAAAGGCGTGGATGTTTGCCAAAGAAGTGCGCAAAGAACGCTATACCATTCTTAATAAAATTAATCTTACGGAAGAACTTTTCCGCCAGCTGTATGTAGCAATGTTGGATGAATGCGAATGATGTATATTTTAAAATTTATTTTATTATGGCTGCTGCCTCCGGGCTGTATTGTACTTCTACTGGCAGCATTAGCCTTTTATCTGTTTAAACGCAAAGCAGCCGGAAAATTTGCTGCGGCACTTATTACTTTACTTTTGTATTTTGCTTCTTTAATGCCAACGGCGCAGCTTTTAACGCATGGTCTGGAAAGCAGATATACGCAGCAATCCGCCGTAAAAGCGGATGTAATTGCCGCATTGGGCGGCGGTGCCGTAAGCGGCGTGCCCGATGTTGAAGGCGAAGGAGCACTTGCGGCGGCAGGCATGAACAGGCTGGCAACCGGCATGCGCCTGCAGAGAATGCTTGGAGTGCCGCTGATTGTAAGCGGCGGGCAGGTGTTTAAAGACAGCGGCGGCGAAGCGGAAATTGCCAAACGTGTCCTTATAAGTATGGGCGTAAAGGAAAATATGGTTTATACCGATACCAAAGCACTTAACACCAGCCAGAACGCGCAGAATATTATTGCTGCCTGCAGGGAAAACGGCTGGAAAAGAATTATTGTTGTAACGTCGGCCCTGCATATGCCGCGCGCCATGCAGAATTTTGCTGCCGTTAAAGACAGTGATATGGAAGTAACCGCATATCCCTGCGATTATCTTTCTTCAGGCAAAATTGTAATTTCGCCGTTCAGCTTTGTGCCGCAGGCTTATGCGCTTGATTTGACGGCAATGGCGCTAAAAGAGTATCTTGCTTTGGTAGCAGGCAATTTTTTGTAAAAATTTTACAATTTAGGCTTGCCTGCTTTAAACAGCTTGTGATATAATATTACGCGTGTAAAAATACACACGTCTGCGGATTTGCCCGCTGTCCGCAAGGTTAGGGCAGAGCTGATGCAGGCGGAGGAAAAAACAGGAGGAAAGAAAAATGGCAATTATCTCTATGAAACAATTACTCGAAGCCGGCGTACATTTCGGTCATCAGACCCGCCGCTGGAACCCTAAAATGGCTCCGTACATCTTCACTGAAAGAAACGGTATCTACATTATCGACCTGCAGAAAACCGTTAAAAAAGTAGAAGAAGCTTATAACTTCATGCGTGACGTTGCTGCAAGCGGCGAAAGCATTTTGTTCGTAGGCACCAAAAAACAGGCTCAGGAAGCTATCCGTGAAGAAGCTCTCCGCTGCGGCATGCACTATGTCAACGCTCGTTGGCTGGGCGGCATGATGACCAACTTCAAAACCATTCAGGGCCGTATTAAACGCCTGCGCACTCTGGAAGCAATGGAAGCTGACGGCACTTTTGACGTACTGCCGAAAAAAGAAGTTATCGGCCTGCGCCATGAAATGGAAAAACTCACCAAATATCTCGGCGGCATTAAAGATATGAAAAAACTGCCGGGCGCTCTGTTCATCATCGACCCGCGCAAAGAAAACATTGCAGTTATGGAAGCTCGCAAACTGAACATTCCTATCGTTGCAACTGTTGACACCAACTGCGACCCGGACGTTATTGACCATGTAATTCCGGCAAACGACGACGCTATCCGCGCTGTAAAACTCCTTACCGCTAAAATGGCTGACGCTGTTCTGGAAGGCCGTCAGGGCATGCAGACCGAAGAAGCTGCAGAAGTTGTTGAAGAAACCACAGCTGCTGAAGACGCAGAATAATTTTTAAGATTTCAGGAGGAATAATAAATGGCTGAAATTACCGCTGCATTAGTAAAAGAATTACGCGAACGCACCGGTGCCGGCATGATGGACTGCAAAAAAGCCCTTGCCGCAACCGAAGGCGATATGGATAAAGCAATTGACTTTTTACGTGAAAAAGGCCTTGCTGCTGCTGCTAAAAAAGCAGGCCGCATTGCTGCCGAAGGTTTGGTAGAATCCTACATTCACGGCGGCGGACGTATTGGCGTTCTGGTTGAAGTTAACTGCGAAACCGACTTCGTTGCCAAAACCGATGCTTTCAAATCCCTCGTAAAAGATATTGCAATGCACATTGCTGCTGCTAACCCGAGCTACCTGCGCCGTGAAGAAGTTCCGGCAGCAGAACTTGAACATGAAAAAATGGTTCTTTCCGAACAGGCCCGCAACGAAGGCAAACCGGAAAAAATCATTGAAAAAATGGTTACCGGCCGTATTGAAAAATACTACAAAGAAGTTTGCCTGCTGGAACAGCCCTTCGTTAAAGATCCGGACAAAACCATCAGCGATTTAATTACCGAATCCATTGCTAAAATCGGTGAAAACATTGCTATCCGCCGTTTCACCCGTTATCAGCTTGGTGAAGGCATTGAAAAGAAACAGGAAGATTTTGCAGCAGAAGTTATGTCTTTTGTAAAATAAAACTTGTTTAATAAAGAGAACACTTTGGTGTTCTCTTTATTTTTTGCCTTTTTGCAAAGATATCATAAATTATGCCTGTTAAAAAGAGGAAAAACAGACAATTTGTAGAATAGAAAATAAGATGTGTAAGTATGTAAATTTGAAGTATAGGGGGCGTGTGTTTTGGCTGAAGAAAGTAAGTTTCAACGAGTAGTTTTAAAATTAAGCGGCGAAGCCCTGGCAGGTGAGAAGGGCTTTGGCATTGACCCGGAAATTGTTGATTCCATAGCAAAACAAATTCAGGATGTTACCGAATGCGGTTTGCAGGTAGCGGTTGTAAACGGCGGCGGCAATATTTGGCGCGGACTGTCCGGAAGCTCGAAAGGTATGGACAGGGCAACAGCCGATTATATGGGGATGCTCGCAACCGTAATAAACTCGCTGGCATTGCAGGATGCACTGGAAAACCGCGGCGTGCCTACACGTGTGCAGACCGCTATTGAAATGCGCCAGATTGCTGAAACTTATATCAGGCGCAGGGCTATCCGCCATATGGAAAAAGCAAGGGTTGTTATTTTTGCGGCAGGCACCGGCAATCCGTATTTTTCCACTGATACAACCGCTGCGCTGCGTGCTGCGGAAATTGAAGCCGATGCAATTTTGATGGCTAAAAAAGGCGTGGACGGCGTATATGACAGCGACCCGGCTAAAAATCCGGACGCCAAAATGTTTGAAGAACTTGATTATATCGAAGTAATCCAGCGTAAGCTGAGCGTTATGGATTCTACGGCAATCAGCCTGTGCATGGATAACAAGATACCTATTGTTGTATTTAACATTGATAAGCCCGGCAACATTTTAAAAGCTGCTTTGGGCCAGAAGATTGGTACTTTGGTGGGAGGAAATTAAAATGGCAGAAATAAAGGAAATTTTATCGACGGCACAGACCAAAATGCAGAAAACTATTGAAGTGCTGCGCGTTGACCTTGCTTCGGTACGCGCCGGCCGTGCCAGCGTTTCGCTGCTTGATAAGGTAATGGTTGAATATTACGGCACCCCGACGCCCGTAAACCAGGTTGCAAGCGTAACCGTACCGGAACCGCGCATGATTGTTATTCAGCCATGGGAGAAAAATCTCTTGAAAGATATTGAACGCGCCATTATGAAATCCGATTTGGGCTTGAACCCGAACAGCGACGGCAGCGTTATTCGTCTTAATCTTCCTCAGCTTACGGAAGAAAGACGTAAGGAACTGGTTAAAACAGTACACAAAAAAGCAGAAGACGCACGCGTAAGCATCAGAAACCTGCGCCGTGAAGCAAATGACTCCGTAAAGAAAGCTGAAAAAGCCAAGGAAATTACGGAAGACGAAGCTAAAAAAGCTAATGATGATATTCAGAAAATGACGGATAAATTTATTAAAGAAGTTGATACCGTTATGGAACATAAAGAAAAGGAAGTTATGGAAATTTGATGGAATTTCCGAATGTGCTTGCTTTTGAAGCTGAGGCGGCGGTTAAAATTCTGCGCGAAGCGGGATACGAGTGCAGCATTGTTGTAACAGAACCGCCCAAATTTAAGGACAGGCCGCAGGAGGGCTGCCCTTGCGAATATGTGGTTAGACAGCGCAAGCTGGATAACAATAAAGCAGAAATCACCGTGGTGAGAAGGTATAGGAAAGGAGGCGTACATAATGGCACTCAAAATTAATAAAGAAGAATGTGTAGGCTGCGGCTCTTGCGCTGCAACCTGCCCGGTTGGCGCAATTAAAGAAGTCGACGGCAAATACGAAATCGGCGAAGAATGCGTTGAATGCGGCGCTTGTGCAGGCGTTTGCCCGGTTGGTGCAATTAAACAACCCTGATTTATTGCATAAAACTGAAGTGGCCTCCTCTTTTTAGGGGAGGTGCCTCAGTTTTATTGCCTTTAACGGAAAGGTGATATTGTGTTTAATACATTATTTAAATTTAAAACCGGCAATAACGATTTGAATGTTGACGTTAGTGGAATAGATTTGGAAAAAGTACCGCAGCATATTGCCATCATTATGGACGGCAACGGACGTTGGGCCAAAGCGCAGGGCAAGCCTCGCACTTTCGGGCATCAGGCCGGGGCGGAAACTTTAAAAAATATAGTTAAAACTGCCGATAAGATAGGCGTTAAAATTATCAGCGCTTATGCGTTTTCTACAGAAAACTGGAAACGCCCCGTAACGGAAGTTAATTTTATTATGGAGCTTTTAAGCCGTTATTTAACCAGCGAAATTGAAGAGTTCCATAAAAACAACGTTAAAGTGCGTTTTATGGGCAGCCGTGAAGGACTGCCGGAAACTGTAAAGAAAAAAATGGAATATGCCGAAAAAGTTACTGCGGATAATACCGGCATTGTTTTAAATTTGGCTATAAACTACGGCGGACAGGCTGAAATTCTGCATGCTGTTCAAAATATTGTCAGCGATGTGCAGGGCGGCGTGCTGCGGGTTGAAGATATAGATTCACAGAAATTTGAAGATTATTTATATACCAGAGGGCTGCCGGCACCGGATTTGTTAATCCGCCCGGGCGGTGATTTGCGTATAAGCAATTTTATGCTGTGGCAGATTGCCTATGCGGAAATTTGGACTACGGAAGTATACTGGCCTGCGTTTACGCCGGAAATGTTTTTGGAGGCAGTGAAGGCGTATGGCGGGCGTGAGCGCCGTTATGGCGGTTTAATTACTAAATAAGTGGCGGTGTGGCAATGTTAAAAAGAATTATAACCGGCGTAGTTGCTTTGCCGGTAGTTATATTTTTAATTCATCAGGGCGGATATTTATTTGATGCTGCGGTTTTTGCGCTGGCAACGGTAGGTTTGTTTGAGCTCAGGAATATGGCGCGTGTAAACGGGCATGATATTTACTGGCTTTCTACCGGTATAACTGCCATCTGCCTTATTTATACGGCATCGGTATTCCGCGTGATAAGTATTTATTCCTTCATTCTGCTTCCGGCGTTTTTAATGCTGGGCTGCATTTTGGTGCTGCTTGAAGGCATGGCGCGCCATCATAACGATGGCAAATGGGCTTTTAATACTGCGCTTTCGGTTATGGCAGTAGTGTATATCGGCTTTGGCTTTGCACATTTTATTTTGCTGCGTGACGCCATGTATTTTACCTCGGCAGATTTACAGGTGAGCCTGTGGGGTCTGCCTATTGACCGCGGCGAAATACTGTTCTGGGTTATTATGCTTGGAACATGGGCAAGCGATACTTTTGCCTATTTTGCAGGTTCTGCCTTCGGCAAACACAAGCTGTGCCCGTCCATCAGCCCCAACAAATCTGTGGAAGGTGCGGTAGCCGGTTTTATCGGCTGCGTGCTTGTTATTATGGGCAGCCTGCATTATCTTAATACCGCAGGCGTATTCCAGGGCTCTTTAATGCTTTCCGTGCTTTTGGGTTTTGGCGTGGCAATTGTTGCGCCGCTTGGCGATTTGGTGGAATCCGTTTTGAAACGTTCTTTCGGTGTTAAAGATTCCGGCAAAATCTTTCCGGGGCATGGCGGCGTGCTTGACCGCTGCGACAGCCTTCTGTTTGCAATGCCGGTCGGATATTATGTTTTTCTGTTCAGCGTAATGCTTAACACCTTGTTTATGTAAGCTTTTGGAGGCATGAAAATGAAGAAGATAGCCGTTCTTGGCAGTACAGGTTCCATTGGCAAACAAACATTGGAAGTTGCTGCTGCCAACCCGGATAAACTGCAGATAAAGGTTTTGGCTGCGCATGTAAACGATAAACTGCTGGAGGAACAGATTGAAAAGTTTGCTCCTGATATGGCTGTTTTAACTGATGAAAAAGCTGCGCAGCGCTTAAAAGAACGCTATACCGGCAAAACTAAAATTCTGGCAGGCAGGGAAGGGCTTTTGGAAGCCGTAACCTATGACGGAATTGATACAGTGCTGGCGTCAATGGTAGGCTATGCCGGGCTTTTGCCGACGTTGGAGGCAATAAAGTATGGCAAGGACATAGCGCTTGCCAATAAAGAGACGCTTGTTGCTGCCGGCAGTATCGTTATGGCGGCGGTAAAACAGCATAATGTTTCGCTTACTCCGGTAGACAGCGAGCACAGCGCTATTTTCCAGTCGCTGCAGGGCGGCAGAAAAAATGAGGTAAAACGCCTTATTATTACTGCAAGCGGCGGGCCGTTTTTGGGAAAAACAAAGGCAGAACTTGCAGATGTTACTCTGGAGCAGTGCTTAAAGCATCCTAACTGGAGCATGGGCAGAAAAATAACGGTTGATTCTTCAACGCTTGCCAATAAAGGCCTTGAAGTTATAGAAGCGCACTGGCTGTTTGACATGCCTTATGATAAAATAGATGTTGTTGTACATCCGCAAAGCATAGTTCATTCCATGGTGGAATTTACCGATGGTTCCGTTATTGCGCAAATGGGGCTGCCGGATATGCGTCTGCCCATACAGTATGCTTTTTCGTATCCTGAGCGTTATGATAATGCTTTTGGGCAGCTCGATTTTGTAAAAGCGGGAACGCTTACATTCCTTGCGCCTGATACAGAAGCATTTCCTGCCCTTAAAATTGCTGTTGAATGCGGGCGGCAGGGCGGAACGCTGCCGTGTGCTTTTAACGCAGCCAACGAAGAAGCCGTTTACGCATTTTTAGACGGAAAAATTAAATACATGGACATAGTTAAAACCATAGAACATGTTGTCGGCAGACATCAGAATATTTTGCAGCCGATGCTGGAAGATATTGAAAACGCAGATGCTTCTGCAAGATGTGCCGCAAAGGATTTTTTGAGTAACTTGTAAAAAATACAGGAGGATTTTTGTGATAACTATATTGGCTGCCCTGTTTGTTTTTGGCGTACTTGTAACGGTACACGAATTTGGGCATTTTATTACTGCTAAAATGACCCGAACATTATTCAAAAAAAATACGGAGAAACGCTGTACAGTTTAAGAATCATTCCGTTAGGCGGTTATAATAAAATTGCCGGTATGGAACCGGATGAACCTGCCGATGAAGGTGCGTTTAAATCAAAACCAATTCCTTCAAGAATGCTTGTTATTCTGGCGGGCGTTTTAATGAATTTTATTTTGCCAGTGGTGCTGTTTACCGG
>OHGZ01000765.1_pt1 | contig 19957 bp, 12 predicted proteins | sample 1567851 | NCBI WGS metagenome assembly OHGZ01 (sample SAMEA3879563, study PRJEB24766) | human gut metagenome | biome: human-associated habitat; feature: feces | place: USA | collected 1985/1987 | reverse complement strand
CATGCACCGGCATTTGCGCATTTTCGTGGTGCAGTGCTCACGCATGAAGTTTTATGCCAGCAGGTTTTGCGTGCGGCAGAGGCTGGCGTAGATGCCGTCTTTTTTGAGAAGCTCCTCGTTCGTGCCGCGTTCGGCGATGCGGCCGTCGGCAATGACGACGATCTCGCCTGCGGCGCGGATGGTGGACAGGCGGTGTGCGATGATGAGCGTGGTGCGGTTCTTTGCCAGCTCGTCAAACGCGTGCTGGATCTTCGCCTCGGTCAGCGTGTCAAGGGCGCTCGTCGCCTCGTCAAGGATGAGGATGGGCGGATTTTTGAGGAAAATGCGCGCGATGGAAATGCGCTGCTTCTGTCCGCCGGACAGGAGCGTGCCGCGTTCGCCGACGTAGGTGTCAAAGCCGTCGGGCATGGCCATGATATCGTCGTAAATTTCCGCGCGCTTCGCCGCCTCCACGATCTCCTCCATCGTCGCGCCGGGCTTACCGTAGCGGATGTTTTCCAGAATGGAATCGGCGAACAGAAACACGTCCTGCTGCACGATGCCGATGGAGCGGCGCAGGGACTCCTGCGTGACGCTGCGCACGTCATGGCCGTCGACGGTGATCGAGCCGCCGGTCACGTCGTAAAAGCGTGGAATGAGCTGGCAGAGCGTGCTCTTGCCGCCGCCGGAGGGACCGACGATGGCGACGGTCTTGCCCGCCGGGACGTGCAGGGACACGTCATGCAGGACCTCCGGGTCGTCCTCATAGGAAAAGCTCACGTTCTCGACTCCAATTTCGCCGCGCACGTGCGTCAGCTCAAGCGCGTCCGGCGCGTCGTGCAGCTCCGGCGCGGTGCGCATGATCTCCAAAAAGCGCTCAAAGCCCGCCGTGCCGTTGGAAAACAGCTCCGTAAAGTTCGCAAGCTTCCGGATGGGGTTGACAAAGGACGCGATATAGAGCGTGAACGTCAGAAGATCGACCGTATCCATCTGCCCCTTCATAATGAGCAGGCCGCCCACAGTCACGACGGCCACGGACAGGGAGCTTGTGAAAAACTCCATCACGGCCATGAAAATGCCCATTTCCCGATGGAACATCTTCTTGGAGGTCTTGTAAATGTCGTTCGAGCGGTCGAATTTTTCTTCCTCGACGTGCTCGTTGGCGAATGCCTTGGCCGTGCGGATGCCGGAGAGGGCAGATTCGATGTCGGCGTTGATCGCGCCGGTCTTTTTCTTCACGCGGCGGGAGGCCTCGCGCATCGCCTTGCGGCGCGAGACGATGATCGCGATAAACACCGGGATCATGACCGCCACGACCAGCGCCAGCCGCCATTCGATCGTCGCCATGACAGTCAGCGCGCCAACGATGGTCACAAGCGAGATGAACAGATCCTCCGGCCCGTGGTGGGCAAGCTCGGTGATCTCAAAGAGGTCGGTCGTCATGCGGCTCATCAGCTGGCCGGTGCGGTTGCGGTCGAAGAACTCAAACCCCAGCTCCTGCATATGGCCGAACAGGGCCGCGCGGATATCGGCCTCCACGCGGATGCCAAAGGTGTGGCCCCAGTAGGTGATGATGAAATACAGCACCGACCGCAGCGCATAGGCCGCCAGCACGATCAGCATGATCGTAAAGAACGTGCGGTACGCGCTCTGCGGCAGCAGCGTGCGCATGGCGTAGCGCGAGATGATGGGGTACGCCAGATCGATCATCGACACGACCAGCGCGCAGGCCATGTCGAGAAAAAACAGCCCCCGGTGGGGCTTGAAGAAGGACAGGAAGATCGAAAAGCCTGACCGCTTCCGGTATTGCTCTGTTGTCATGATATTTGCTCCGTTTCTTATATTCATGTGTATTATACCGGGAGTTTCCGCGGATTGCAAGCCGTTGCGCAGTGCGTATTTTTCTGGTAGAATAGCCCCAAAAGAGAGGCGAAGCATATGATTGAAATTCTGAAGGAAACAGCGCGCTATCTCGTCTGCGTCAAGCCCGTCGGCACAGCCGCACAGGGCACGCAGGCGGAGGCGATGCCGCAGCTGCTCTCCGAGCAGCTGGGCTGTGACATTTTCCCCGTCCACCGGCTCGACCAGACGGTCGGCGGCGTGATGGTCTTCGCAAAGACGGCGCAGGAGGCCGCACGGCTGACGCAGGCGATGGGACAGGGACAGATGCAGAAGACGTATCTGGCCGTCCTGACCGGCTGTCCGGCAGAGAGGGCCGGGACACTGGAAGATCTGCTGTTCCACGACCGGGCGAAAAACAAGACCTACGTGGTCAGGCGGCAGCGCGGCGGCGTGAAGCAGGCGCGGCTGCACTATGAAATCCTTGCCGAACAGGACGGGCTGAGCCTTGCGCGCATCCGGCTCGAAACGGGGCGCACGCACCAGATCCGCGTCCAGTTTGCCTCGCGCGGCCTGCCGCTGCTGGGCGACGGAAAATACGGCAGCCGCTGTGGCCGCTGCACCTGCGCGCTCTGGTCGTACCGGCTGTCCTTCCCGGACGGGAAAGGCGAAGCGGCTTTTGAGGCACAGCCCCCGGCCAGGTTCCCGTGGACGGTGTTTTTCTGATACGATGTACAGTACAAAGCTTTCGGCAAATTCGCACCGTATTTTCCCGTTTGACTGTACGCACATCCTGCCGCGCGGCTGCATACACTACCTGTATTCTTGCTATACAGGAGGGGCATTTCATGGCGGTGACACGGTATTTTCTGGGCGGCAATACGGCCTCCGGCTTTGTCTCGTTTTACGGACAGTTCTGCCGGGGGCCGGAGGATTTTCTGTGGGTGATCAAGGGCGGGCCGGGGTGCGGCAAATCGAGCTTTATGAAGACCATCGGCAAAGCGGCGGAGAACGCCGGACTCGATGTCGAATACGTCCTGTGCTCCGGCGACCCGGATTCGGTGGACGGCGTGTATCTCCCGGCCCTGCACACCGGCTACGCCGACGGCACGGCTCCGCACGTGCTCGAGGCCGTCACGCCTGGCGCGGCGGGACTGTATCTCGATCTGGGGCAGTTCTATGACCGCATTGCTTTGCAGAAAGAGCGCCGCGCCATCGAGCTTTTACAGACGCGCTACCGCGCGCTCTACCGCGAGGCGTATGCGCGTCTTGCAGTGTTTGCGCGTCCGTCCTGCCCGCTCCCGGCGCAGGAGGAACGGAAAAAGCGCTTCCTGCGGGCCGTCACCTGCCGGGGCCTTTATTCCGCCGAGCCGCCCGCAGGCGCGGTGCAGCTGGTGTCCGGGGAGGAGCTGGAGGCGCTTCGCGCGCGGGAAACTGCGGTTCTATATCAGAACCCTCTGTTCCCGGACGAGACGGAGGCCGTCTATCTGCCGGACGAGAAGCGCTATTACCGTGGACCGGATGCCCCGCTGCCCGATCTGTCGGACGTGACCGCGCTTCTCGCGCAGGCGAAGGCCCTGCACGACGAGCTGGAGGCCATCTATAACCCGCACGTGGATTTCGCACGTGTTTACGCGCTGGCTAATTCCCACGCGCTGCGATTGTTCAAAGAAAATTAAGTTGTATCTGCGGGGAAATTGTAGTAAAATATAGTGAAATTCGAGAATATCCTACTCAGGAGGGAATACCAATGAAAAAACCGATCGTACTTGTGATCATGGACGGCGTTGGACGCGGCGACGGCGGCCCCGGCGACGCAGTCAAGCAGGCCAACACCCCGACGCTCGACAACCTGATGGCCACCTGCCCCATGACGTGGCTCAAGGCCCACGGCACCGCCGTCGGCCTGCCCACGGACGACGATATGGGCAACTCCGAGGTCGGCCACAACGCCCTCGGCTGCGGCCAGATCTATTCGCAGGGCGCAAAGCTCGTGCAGGAGTCCATTGAGACCGGCTCCCTGTACCAGTCCAAGACGTGGATCGACCTGACGGACAACTGCCTGCAGAACGACAAGGCGCTGCACTTCATCGGCCTGCTGTCCGACGGCAACGTCCATTCCAATATCTCGCACCTGATTGCGATGCTGAAAAAGGCGCGTGAGATGGGACTCAAAAAGGTCTACTGCCACATCCTGCTCGACGGCCGCGACGTCCCCGCGACGAGCGCGCTGGACTATGTCGACCAGCTGGAAACCGTTCTGGCAGAGCTGAGCGACGCGGAGCATGAATACAAGATCGCCTCCGGCGGCGGACGCATGGTCATCACCATGGACCGCTACGAGGCCAACTGGCCGATGGTCGAAAAGGGCTGGCGCACGCACGTGCAGGCCGAGGGCCGTCAGTTCGCCTCCGCGCGGGAAGCCATTGAGACGTACCGCGCCGAAAATCCCGGCATGATCGATCAGGATCTGCTGCCGTTCGTCGTTGCGCACGACGGCAAGCCCGTTGCAAAGATTGAAAACGGCGACAGCGTCATCCTCTTCAACTTCCGCGGCGACCGTGCGCAGGAAATTTCCCTCGCCTTCGACCGCAAGGACTTTGACAAGTTTGACCGCGGCGATTATACCGGCGTGAAGTTCGCAGGTATGCTGGAATACGACGGCGATCTCAAGATCCCGATGCACTATCTGGTCGAGCCGCCCGTCATCCGCAACACGCTGACCGAGGTTCTGTGCAAGGCGGGCGTCCATGAATACGCCGTGTCCGAGACGCAGAAATACGGCCACGTCACCTACTTCTGGAACGGCAACCGCTCCGGCAAGGTTGATGAGAGCCTTGAGGACTATGCCGAGGTTCCGTCCGACGTGATCCCGTTCGAGCAGGCGCCCGCGATGAAGTCCGTGGAGATCACCGATCTTCTGGTCGAGGCCATGGCCTCGCATAAGTACCAGTTCCTGCGCTGCAACTACCCGAACGGCGACATGGTCGGCCACACCGGCGTTCTGAGCGCCGTCATCACCGCCATGGAGGCCGTCGACGCAGGTCTGGCCCGCGTGAAGGAAGCCGCCGACAAGTACGGCTACACCCTGCTCGTCACCGCCGACCACGGCAACGCCGATCAGATGCTCGAAACGAAGAAGGGCAAGACCAGCGTGCGCACCGCGCACTCCCTGAACCCTGTTCCCTTCATCATCTACGATCCCGACAACAAGTATGAGATCAAGGACGGCCATTACGGCCTTGCCAACGTCGCGCCGACCATCGTGACCATGATGGGCCTCGAGACCCCCGACTGCTGGCAGCCGAGCATGATCTGATTTTCGCACTGGCGCGGGAGCCCCGGGCGCTCCCGCGCCAGCTTTGGGGCCGATGCCGGTCACAGCCGTTCGCGACGAAGGAGCGTTACGGATGTGGGTCTGCCGCTTGCCGGTACACATCGGCCCAGCAGGTCGCACCGTTTTTTATGAAAAACTCCGGCAAATTCGCGACTTCCCAATGGGCCGACAGAGTCGTCGGCCCCTACAACGACCCTCGCTCTCCCCCTGTAGGGGTGGACGCCTCTTGTCCACCCGCAGGATGTACCGATTTTACGGGAATCTTCGGCGAATTCGTAACTTCCCAGCGGGCCGATGTGGGCATCGGCCCCTACAGAGACTGCGCGTATCCCGGACTGCTTTGTAAAAATGGCTGCCATTGTTCTGCCCAAACCCTTCCTCGGAGGTATCCATGCAAAAGAAACTCACGCTGATCCTGATTTTGATTCTGGTGCTGGCGCAGCTGTGCGCCTGCGGCAAGCCGCAGGCAGAACCCTCGCCGGCAGCAGAATCCGAAGCAGCAGCTCCGGCAGGGCTTCCGGAGGAAGAGGCTCCGGACGAACCGGACGAGCCAGCGGGCCGCACGCCGGATCGGGTGCTGACCTCCACAAAGTATACCGCCGAGGTCTATATTGAAACCACCCAGTACGGGCAGTATCAGATCGAGAGCCGGGAATACGCCGTCTCCGACGGCGTCAGCGCGGCCGGTCTTCGCGCCGCGGGCAGGGGCAGCTATATCCGCTTTTTCGACCAGACTGTCACGGAGGCAGGCACGGTCTGGTATTATGACAAGAGCGCCGGAGACTGGCGCTCGCAGGCGCTGGGGGACGGGCTGTATGCCTCGCCGGTCGTCGTCGTGGAGCTGGCCTCCGGGCAGACGTATTTTCTTGCGCTGCCGCGCACGTTTGCCCTGCGCGAAAACGGCTCACGGGAGTATTTTCCGGAGCAGGACGGCATTCTGCGCACCACGAAGCTGTGTGACGGCGGCGTCCGCATCACGATGGACGGCTACGGCCTTGCGCCCGACTGCGTAACGGACGCACTGATCCTGACCGCGCCGTCCGGGCTGGACTGGAGCGCGGACAACTGCGCAACAGCGTGGGTCAACTATGTGAAAAACGGCGATTCGCACTGGTGCTTCGACGGCTATTTCCGCAAATCGCCCTCCAATTATATCCCGTCCGGCACGAATTATTATTACTGCTGCGCCGCGTCCTACTGCATCCGCGGCTATCTTGGCCTGATGCCGCGCTGCAAGGCAGCGCCCGCGCTCGTCATCCTCTCGCTCGATACCATGTCGCAGCGGCAGAACCAGTACGGCTATGTGCCCACCACGCCCGGCAGCGAATGGCTTCAGGGCGATTACGGCATCGGGCCGGGCTTTTATGACACCCGGTTCAATACCGACCTGCTTGAGCTTTACATCTCGGCCACCCGCAGGCTCGGCAAGGGGATGTTCGAGGAGACGATGAACCGCTATCTCGCCTTTTTCAGCCAGGTTGCCGACACGAGCCACATCCCCACGGAAACCGGCGGCTGGCTGATCCCCGACTACTGGCACCCGGACGAAATTACCGCCCCGCACACCTCGCTCAACCATCAGGCGTCGGAGTGTCTGGCGCTGTACCACGCGGCAGATCTGCTGAACCGGAAGGATCTGCGCGCACTGGCCGACCGGATGCTGCTGGCCATTGTGGACACCGGCTCCGGCTGGGTCATGCCGAGCCACAATCTCTATTACAGCATCAAGCCCGACGGAACCTATGTCGAGGGCGATTATCCGTACCTGACGTACAACGATCTGTATGACCTGCGCAAGTATCTGAGCAGCTCAGAGCGGTCGGAGCTTGAGACGCTGACGTATCTGATGGGTGAAAAGCTCCAATGGATGCAGAATAACGGCGTGACCGGTTATGAAAAAGGCTGAAACCCGTTTTTTTACTTGTACTTTCCCGGCAAATCGGTTAGAATGAATTGAATATCCCAGAAGGAGGAATCTTGATGATCCGTATGAATACAGACGCCGGCCAGATCACGGTCGACAGCGCTGTCTATACCAACATCGCGGGCTTTGCGGCGACCAACTGCTTTGGCGTCAAGGGCATGGCCGTGCGATCCATGACGGACGGGCTGGTCCATCTGCTGCGCAAGGAGGCAATGGGCAAGGGTGTCAAGGTCACGTTCAGCCCCGATAATTCCATATCCATCGACCTGCACATCATGGTCGACAAAAGCGTCAATCTCAGCGCAATCGCGTCCTCCATCATCAGCGAGGTCCGCTATTTCGTCACCAAGTCCACGGGCACCGAGGTGCGTGCCGTGAACGTATTCGTCGACTCCATTTCCGTCGACTGATATCGATTTCAATTCACGCGCGCATACAAGGGCGCTCACGGAGGTAAACCATGATCAAAACCATTGACGGCGCGGCGTTCAGCCGGATGATGCTCTCCGCCGCTGCCGAGATCGACCTGAACAAGCAGAAGGTCAACGAGCTGAACGTCTTCCCCGTCCCGGACGGAGACACCGGCACGAATATGAGCATGACGCTCTCTGCCGCCAGCACAGAGCTGCGCAAGGCGGACGGCATTACACTCACCAAGGCCGCCGACAAGACGGCCTCCGCGCTCCTGCGCGGCGCAAGAGGCAACTCAGGCGTGATCCTGTCCCTGCTGTTCCGCGGCTTTTCCAAGTCGCTCAAGGGCAAGCTCGAGGCCGACGGCAAGGATTTTGCCGCCGCACTCACTGCGGGCGTGGAGGCCGCGTATAAGGCGGTCATGAAGCCCGCCGAGGGCACGATCCTGACCGTCTCCCGCCTCACGGCAGACGCCGCGCGCGATCTGGCCGTGGAAAACAACGAGATCGAGTATGTGCTGCAGCACTGCCTCGACACGGCGCACGCCGCGCTGGACAACACCGTCAACCAGAATCCGGTTCTCAAAAAGGCCGGCGTCGTCGACGCGGGCGGCATGGGCTTCTGCCTCATTCTGCGCGGGATGCTCGAAAGCCTGCGCGGCAACGACATCGTCTGCGAGGATACCGGCGCGGTAAACGAAGAGGCCGATTTCGGCATTTTCGACTCCGAGGATATCACCTTCGCCTTCGACACGGTCTTCATCGTGCGCAAGCGCGAGGATATCACCTCGCTCGACCCGCTGCGCGAATATCTCGGCAGCATCGGCGACAGTCTCGTCATCGGCGAGGACGACGAGGCGTTCAAGGTCCACGTACATACGAACATTCCGGGCGACGCGCTGAGCGAGGCCCAGAAGTACGGCACGCTGGAGCTTGCGAAGATCGAGAACATGCGCCTGCAGCACGACGATCTGACGGCAGGCCGCAAGGCCCGGTCGACCGACGATCTGGAGGCCGTGGAAAAGGAGCTGGAAAACCAGCCCGCGAAGCAGGAAGCTCCGGCGGAGCCTGAAAAGCGCTACGGCAGCGTCGCCGTGTGCGCGGGTGCGGGTCTGGCAGGCGTGTTCCGCGATCTCGGCGTCGACGAGATCATTGAGGGCGGCCAGACGATGAACCCCTCGACGGAGGATATTCTGCACGCGATTGAAAAAACGCCTGCGGAGATCGTCTTCGTCCTGCCCAACAACAAGAACATCATCATGGCCGCGCAGGCTGCGGCGGAACTGGCTTCGCGCGAAGTCGTGGTTATCCCGACCAAGACCGTCCCGCAGGGCATCAGCGCTATGCTCGCGTTCGACGCAGCGATGGAGCCGAGCGAAAACGAAGCGGCCATGACCGACTGCCTCTCCGGCGTCATGACCATGCAGATCACCTATGCCGCACGCGACTCGGACTTTGACGGCTTCGATATCCACGCGGGCGACTATCTCGGATTGTGCGACGGCGCGCTGGCCGGTACGACGCGCGAGATCACCACGCTTCTTGCGTCTCTCGCGGACAAGGCTGCGGAGGCCGGCAAGGAATTCATCAACATCTTCTATGGCGCGGACATTCAGGAACCCGACGCGGAAGCGGCGCTGGAACTGTTCCGGCAGCACGCCCCCGACGCGGAGGTCAACCTCGTCTCCGGCGGCCAGCCGATCTATTATTACCTCATTTCCGCAGAATAACTTCCCTCACCCATATACGCATGAACAGCCCCATTCGACCGGAATGGGGCTGTTTTATGTATCCGTCGAGGCCAAACCCAAGCCGCAAACCAGCAAAGCGTTTCCGACGCGCCTCCGACGGCCCCATCTTTTCCGCCTTGCCGGAAAAGATGGGGGGAGAAAAGGGGCGCTGGGACGCGTTTGGTGCGTCCTGCGGGTACAGTTCAGGCAGGAACCTGTTTTTATAGTCGTTACGAACACACCAAGTCACCTCACGGGCGCTTTGGTACGCGCCGCCTGTTACGATACACCAAATTTGATAGCAGCTGCCTTTGAATGATTGCGGTAAAAACGCCTTGCATTCGAAATTCGTGCTGCCCCGCAAAAAGTCACGGATCCAGCGAAAAATTTCTGCTTCTCGCCGCTATTGGACGCGGCTGTGTTAGAGGCTTCATCCATTCAGCGGAAAAATCATGTTTTTTCGTTTCTGCTTGCTTTTTCCGACGGAATCCGCTATGATGGGGAAACAGGAACTTCCTGAGACTGATTGTTTCCCGAAACCTGCATATGCTACACGCAGGGAGGATCGCGCTATGACGCTTTCGTCTGAACAATTTCACACACTATACGACGGAGCAGCACAGCCGGTCATCCTTGTGCGGGACGGCGCCGTCGCAGAACTGAACTGCCACGCGCAGGAGCTTTTTGCCGTGGGAACGGCGCTCCGCGCCTATTTACCGCAGGACGCGGCACTGCCGGAAATGCTGTACGCACGCCCGGCCGTGCTGCCCGTGATGGCCGGCGGTGTCTGCGTCAGCGCCAATACGCAGCCGCTGGACGATGCGCTGCTGCTGTTCCTGCCGCCGCAGGATACGCGCGACGAACTTGCCGCGTTCTGCCGCGCCGCGCAGTCGATCTCCACGCCGCTGACGACGCTGCTGTCCGTATCCGGAACACTTTTCCCGCTTCTTTCCGAAGCAGAGGATCCGGCTGTGCAGCAGAATCTGGCCGTGCTCAACCGCGCCTGCTATCAGCTGCTGCGGGCATCGGAGAATCTGACCGATCTGAGCTATGTGCAGCACGGGCGGCTGCCGCTGTCGCTGGAAAAGACCGACCTGACCGATTTTCTGGACGGTCTGGCCCAGCGCGCGGACGAGCTGTGCCGGCAAATGGGGCTGGCGTTGGAGGTTGATCTGCCGCAGGCTCCCATTTTCGTCTGGATCGACCGCCGACAGGTGCGCCGTGCGCTGCTGGCGCTGCTGTCCAACGCAGTCAAGTTCTCTGCGCCGGGAGGCACGCTGCATCTGACGCTCACGCGGCACGGCAGGCGCGCCGTGATCCGTCTGTCCGACAGCGGCGAGGGCATGGACGCGGAGATCCTATGCAGCGCATTCCACCGCTACGCAAGGCCGGAGGTACCGGAGGATTCGCGCTTCGGCGCGGGCTTCAGCCTGCCTGTCGTGCAGGCGATCATGCAGGCGCACGGCGGCTCGATTCTGCTGCAGTCGCAGCGGGGCGGCGGCACGGACGCGCTGCTGACGCTGCCGGCCGGAGGGCCGACAGACCGGACGCTGCTCAAATCGCCGCGTATCTCGGTCGACCGCAGCGGCGGCTTCGTCCCGGAGCTTGTGGAGCTTTCCGACGTTCTCCCGCCGCAGGTATTCGATGTGCGGAACTTCCTGTAAGACAAAAGCGGAACAAACGCACGCAGTCCCTGCGGCACACCGCAAAATCGCCAGAGGGCGCTGACCGTTTACCGGCAGCGCCCTCCTGTTGTATAGAATGCCATGCTTTTCTTTTGCCAATGGCACAGCATACGCCATTGATTGACATTTTTCGACCGGTCTGGTAAAATAGGTATGGTTCTTTTTGAACCCCAAGGGCGCCAAAACAGCGACGGGCGGTTTTTTTCTCCGGAATCCTCTGTAAAGGGGGTGTTCCGATGCCGATCACTTTGACTTTCCATATCTTTGGATTGACTATTACGATCCGCATTAACGGGCGAAACCGCCACTCGGCAAAGTGACGGTTTCAAGAACATTTTCTTGACTTCATAAACTAACCGGGGACAACCGCTTGTCGAGGCGTCCTTGGTTACTTTTATTATACCAGACACTTTTGATTTGTCAAGCGGGCACAAACGGCGTAGATTGACATTTTTCGACTGGTCTGGTAGAATAGTTAAAGTTCTTTTTGAACCCCAAGGGCGCCAAAACAGCGACGGGCGGTTTTCCCCGGAATCCTCTGTAAAGGGGGTGTTCCGATGCCGATCACTTTGACTTTCCATATCTTTGGATTGACTATTACGATCCGCATTAACGGGCGAAACCGCCACTCTGGCAAGTGACGGTTTCGAAACGCTATATGTGTTTTCTTTGACTAGCACTTAACCGGGGACAACCGCTTGTCGAGGCGTCCTTGGTTATTTTTATTATAGCAGGTTCTTGCGGTTTGTCAAGGGCGCGGAAACGGTCGCATGAATTGACATTTTTCGATTTGCCTGGTAAAATATATGCGGTTCTATTGAACCCCTGAGGCTCCAACACAGCGATAGGCGGTTTTGTCTCACCTCGTAAAGGAGGTGATAAGATGCCGATTACGATCACATTCCATATCTTTGGATTCACGGTCACCATCCGCATCAAAGGCAGAAACCGCCACTCTGGCCAGTGACGGTTTCTTGAGTTTACTCTTGATGCTTTCCCCTAGCTAGAGGCAAAACCGCTTGTCGCGGAGCCTTGGGTTATTTTTATTATAGCAGGTTCTTGCGGTTTGTCAAGTGTGCAGAAAAGGGGGCCCCTTGTGGGGCCCCCTCTTTGCTTTGGGGTTTCAGAGAGGAAATCTCAAATTAGTACGGAATGGTCTTGTCGAGGACGTAGATCACCGCGTACGGAGCATTGCCCATGCTGGAAACCTTGGAGTAGATGATGTAGTCGCCCGCAGCGATGCAGGAAGCGTCAGCCTTGACAACCGTGCCGTCCGCCAGGACGTTGTAGATCACAACGTCGGTCAGGCCGATGGTCTGCGTGTAGCCGGTGGCATCCTTGACCTTGATCGCGGTCGCATCGTTGCTGTAGGACTCAACAGCTTCGCCCATCCAGTTGCTTGCGTTCTGGTCGATCATGTAGACCTCAGAGTAGGTCACGCCATTGGCATCGACCTGCGTCTTGAAGGTGTACAGGCCCGGACGCAGTGCTACGCCGTTGGCATCAACGCCAGTCACGATGGTTTCGTGCTTGACATTGACCGTGACAGGCTCACCGTCGACGTAGACAGTGATGAGGTCATAGCCATTTGCCCAGTTGAACGGCGTCCACTTCAGAACCCAACCAGTGACATTGTCAGCCGCGAAGACTGCCTTGCCGATGTAGACGATGTCAGCGAAGCCGTCGCCGTCGTTATCGAGATAGTCAACGTAGGAGGCAGTCAGTGCGGGCAGAGCGGTGTAGCCGGTGTAGGACGTGACAGCGCCGCCAGCGCTCTTGACCACGAACTTGGTGGACTCGGACAGGGAGAGATCGCTGCCGCTGTATACCCTATCGTTGGTCTTCATCATGGCTACGCCATTCAGGGAAGAAACCTTGATGAATGCCAGCTTTGCAGTGTGGACGAAGGAGCCTTCCAGACGGCCGAATGCATGGCCGTAAGTGACGTTATTGGCAACATCAGCTGCGGTATATGCAGCAGCTGTGGTAGCCGTAGTCGCATCACCGACCCAAGTCAGGGTGTAAACGTCCTTGTCGTTCTTGGTGTAGGAGTACAGCGCGTTGGTCAGCTTCGAATCGTTGTGCGAGGCAACCATGTAAACGAAGTTGTCATACGGATAGCTGTCGTTGCTGTAATTACCAATATTGTCGTAGCCGTCCTTGGCGGAAGCGAAGGAGCCGGCGATCGCGACAGTCGCGCCCTCGATGGTCTTGCCGTCCAGATCGAACATGTCGGCCTTCAGCGCGAACTTGCCGTTCTCATGGACGCCGTAGATACGGTCGAGAACCACATAGCTCTTGGCATCGGTGTTCGCAACACGGCCGATGACGTTGCCGTAGGTGTCGAGGTAGAACGTGAAGACCTTGCCATTGTTCGCAATGTTCATGGCTTTATCCTTGCCAAGAACGAAGCGGCAGTTGGTGGGATACTTGGTGCCGTCGATGGAAACAGTTTCCGGATAGTTTGCATCGGAAGCACCGGTCAGAGCGCCGGTCTTGGCCTCAGCAACAGCGACAATACCAACATTGCCGTTGACATAGTCAGAGTTGTCAAGGTTGACAGTCTCGCTCTTCTTCAGGGAGACCTGAACCAGAACCTTGGTGCCGACAGTGTAGTTCATGTCGGTGGTGGTCATAGCCGTAGTCGTTCTCTCAATGTACTGCGGCTCATCATTCACCATTTCCTGCCAGAACTTGAGTTCCGCAGTCTCGCCGGTGGCGTGGCTGTACTTGTTGTTCTTGTTGAGCTTGGTGATCTCGCCGAGGAAGGTGTGGATGGTGGTGATGACCCAGCCGTCTTCGGTCTTGAAGACCTGCGTCAGATCGCCCTGGCCGCCGAAGACCGGAGACTTCCAGCCATATGCAGCTTCCCACCAAGTCTGGCATTCCTTGGCCTTGTCATGCTGAAGCTCCATGTAAATTCTGTCATTGGCAGCAGCATACTTGAAGCCGTCGACTGCGTAGTAGTTCAGAGCGGTGTCGGCATCGGTGAACAGCAGACCGGTCGTGGTAGCGCCGGTGGCAGTGGGATCAACGCCCTTGCGGTAGCCGTTCAGAACAACCGCCTCGGAGGAGGTTTCGGGAACCTTCATGTCGTTCTTCAGGATGTCGCACATGGTAACAGCGGTGGTGTAGCTGTTGACCGGCGCGTCCATGTAGAACTTGCTCCAAGTGCCATAGCTCCACTTGTAGCCCGGACGGCGGAATGCGTCAGTGGCACGGGTGATGCCGACGCCCATCTTGGCGGCGAGCAGAACACCGGTGGACACAACGGACTCGTTGGCGACGAACGCCTTGGTGAGGAAGTTGCCAGCCGCAACCGTGGGATTGTAGCCCTTGATGTTCTGGCCATACTCGACAAGGCTCGTGGTCAGCGCGTTGTAGAGGATCTGAGCAGCTTCGCCGCGCTTGATGTTCTCGATGGCTTTCCAGCCAGTGGGGAGACCAGCAAGCAGGCCAAGCTCGTTGGCGCGGTTCAGGACGTTGATGTCCCAGCCGGTGCCGGTGTAGCCTTCCTTGGCGGTGTCGAAGTTCAGGGTGGTGAGCATCAGCTTCAGCCACTGCACGCCGGTCAGTCTGCGCTCGGGAGCGTAGGTGGTCTTGGTCATGCCGTCAGCCAGACCAGTGATGCGGCAGTAGTTGATGAAGGGCAGAGCCCAGGAGTTGTTGCAGTCAACGAACGGGTTCTGTGCGTTGCTGTACAGGCTGGAGATAGCATCCTGACCCTTGATCTTGCCGTTGGTAGCCGCGTTGTGGACGATCGCCACGATCTTGGCTGCCTGAGCACGGGTGAAGTAGCCATCCGGCTGGAAGTTGTACGTCTCACCATTCTTGAAACCATCAAGAATGTTGAGGTTGGACAGAACGTCAATTGCTTCGGCGTAATCGCTGTCAGCCTTGACATCCGCGTAGTCCTTTGCGCTGGCGACGGCGACGGTGCCCATGATCATGACAACGGCCAGAACCAGCGCGAGAACCTTTTTCAGATTCTTCATTTGGATTTCCTCCTGTTTAAATTTTACACATCGGAGCAAAGCCCCCTGTGTAATTTGTATCTGCATCTTACCGCACTGCCCCCGTTTCGTCAAGCATTTCGGGGGGTTTGTAATTTAACTGTAACATTGCGCGTAACATAACGAAGCAGGAAATCCATATATGGTAGGTGTAAAGAAGGGGAGGCACAAGAAGGCGTCCGCTTACCGGGACTGCTGCTCTCCCGCCTCCGTCGACAGCTCGTTGAAGGCCGCCGTGTCGAACGTGACGATCAGATGATACGTCTTTTTTCCGTCCTGCAGCTGCGCTTCGATCTGCCGACGCAGCTGCTCGGCGGTTTGTGCATCCTCCGGCGGAATCACCATGTCGAAGATCACATTCACATGATGCGACCCGGAGACCATGCGGAAATCGTGAAGGGACAGGCGCGGGTCGAGCTCGTGCATGATCTGCAGAACGCGCGTGCGCACGGCGGCGACCTCCGGGTCGTCGGTGACGATGGGGTCATAGTGGATGACGAGATCAACGTGCAGCTCCCGCTTTGCCTGCCGCTCGATCTCGTCCAGAATCTCATGGGCAATAAGCGGGTCGATGCGGTGGTCGATCTCGGCATGGACGCTGGCAAAGCGGCGGCCCGGCCCGTAATCGTGCACCATGAGGTCGTGGAAGCCGAGAATGTTCACGTGCGAGGTCATAAGATACGCGATGGCGCGCACAAGCGCTTCATCCGGCTTCGCGCCCAGCAGCGGGTCGACGGTGTCCTTCACTACGCCGACGCCCGACCAGAGAATAAACAGCGCCACCAGAAGCCCAGCCCAGCCGTCGATCATCAGCCCCGTCAGCCGCCCGACCACGCAGGCAAGCAGCACCGCGCCGGTCGCGATCACGTCGCTGCGGCTGTCGGCAGCGGCGGCGATCAGCGCGGCAGAGCTGATCTTCCTGCCGAGCTTCCGGTCAAACAGCGCCATCCAGAGCTTCAGCAGGATCGAGCCTGTCAGCACGGCGGCGGTCAGGACGGAAAACTCCACGGCCTCCGGGTGCAGGATCTTCTGAACCGAGCTTTTGACCAGCTCCACGCCGATCACAAGGATCATCACGGCCACGGCAAGGCCGGACAGGTATTCCATCCGCGCGTGGCCGTAGGGGTGCTTCTCGTCGGCGGGCCGTGCGGCCAGACGAAAGCCCAGCAGCGTCACGAGAGAGCTTGACGCGTCGGAGAGGTTGTTAACAGCGTCCGCCGTGACGGATACGCTGCCGCAGAGCGTCCCGGCCAGAAGCTTGCCCGCGAACAGCAGCACATTGCAGATGATGCCCACGATCCCGGCAAGATTGCCGTATTTTTCGCGCACGGCGGGGTCGGCGGTATTCTGATAATCCGGAATAAAGCGCCGCAGCAGGAAATTTGTCATAGCGTCCGCCTCTTTCAAAGTGTTTAAGGTTTATTATACCGCGCATTCCGGACGGAAGCAAGCGAAAAAACGCCCTCTTTTTTCCGGGAAGGGGATTGGAAACGCGGCGAAAATATGATATGATTAAAAAAATTGCGATTTTCGCCAGAACATTGAATGAGGAAGCGATCTCTATGGAACAGAACTTGACTTTTGCCGACCTTGGCCTGTCGGAGGAGATTTTGCAGGCGCTGGAGAAGAAGGGCTACGGATACCCGACCCGCATCCAGGCCGAGGCCATCCCGGAATTTATGCAGTGGAAGGACGTCATTGCCAAGGCCCCGACCGGCACGGGCAAGACGTTCGCCTTCGGCATCCCCATGATCGAGCATATCGACGCGGAAAGCGAGGACTTACAGGGTCTGATCCTCGCCCCGACGCGTGAGCTTGCCATCCAGATCTGCGACGAGCTGCGCGGGCTGCTTACCTATTATAAGAATATCCGCGTGGCCGTGGTCTACGGCGGCGCGAAGATCGAGGGGCAGATCAAGCAGCTGAAGAATCATCCGCAGATCGTCGTGGCCACGCCGGGACGGCTGATGGATCACTATAAGCGCCATACGCTCTCGTTTGACAAGGTGCAGACCGTCGTGCTGGACGAGGCCGACCGGATGCTCGACATGGGCTTCTTCGACGACGTGACGAAGATCATCGAGAAGGTCAAGAACCGCCGCAATCTCGGTCTGTTCTCCGCGACCATCTCACAGGAGGTCATGACCGTCTCGTGGATGTACCAGCGCGACGAGGTGGAGATCACCGTCCCCGCCGATACGGACAACCGCCCGGACATCACGCAGTATTCCATCACCTGCCCGCCGCTCGAAAAGATCGAGATGACGAGCAGGCTCATCCGCACGCTCCGGCTGGAGCGCACCATCGTCTTCTGCAACACGAAGGTCATGTGCCAGCGTCTGCGCGACGATCTGGTCCGCATGGGCCTCGACGCCGACTGCATCCACGGCGATATCCCGCAGCAGAAGCGCGAGAAGACCATGCGCACGTTCAAGGACGGCAAGCTCCCCATCCTGATCGCGACGGACGTCGCCTCGCGCGGCATCGACGTCGACGATGTGGACTGCGTCATCAACTACGACGTGCCGGAGGAGAACGAGTATTATATCCACCGCATCGGCCGCACGGGCCGTGCCCGGAAAAAGGGCATCGCCGTGTCCATCCTCGGCACGTTCCCGGAGCAGGCGAAGCTGGCGGAGATCGCGAAATATTCCCACTATGCCATACAGCCCGTGAAATTCGCGGAGGACGGCTCCCTCGTTGAGGAGGAGCCGCCGAAGCCCAAAAAGGCGCCGCCGCGCCGCCGCTTCCGTTGACGGCGGCGGAGACGGGTCTGCTGCTTCTGTGCTGCGCGCTGCCGGAGGCGGAGGACAGGCCGCTGACCATGGCGCAGTTTCAGGAACTTGCCAAGCGGGCGCGCGCCCTCGGCCCCGGCGGAGAAAACCCGCTGCGGGAGCTGACGGAGCGCGATCTGGAACGGCTTGGCTATTCGCAGGAGCAGTGCGGGCGCATCGTGCGGCTGTTGTCGCGCGAAACACAGCTGGAGCGCTATCTGCGCGCGGCAGAGCGGAACGGGATCGTGCCCATCACGCGCTTGTCGCCGCGCTACCCCGCACGCCTGCGGCAGACGCTCGGCCAGCGGTGCCCGGCGGTGCTGTTCGCGAAGGGGGATGAAATGCCGCTTTCCATGCGCTGCATTTCCGTCGTCGGCTCGCGGGAGCTGACGGAGGGCGGACGCGCGTTCGCGGAGGCCGCCGGGCGGCTCATTGCGCGCTCTGGGTACGCACTCTGTTCCGGCGGAGCGATGGGTGCGGACCGCGCGGCGCAGGAGGCCTGTTTGACGGCGGGCGGCTCCGCCGTGGTTTTCCCGGCCGGGCGGCTTCTGGACTGCCCGGCGCAGGCGCACGTTTTATATCTGGCCGAGCAGGGCTATGATCTGCCGTTTTCCGCACAGCGGGCGCTGTCGCGGAACCATTTTATCCACGCCATGGGCGAAAAAACGCTCGTCGCGCAGTGCCGCGCCGGAGCAGGCGGCACGTGGGACGGGACGACGGAGAATTTAAGGCGCGGCTGGAGCCCGGTGTTTGTAAGCGACGACGGCTCCGAGGGCGCGCAGGCTTTGATCGCGCGCGGTGCAGTCCCGGTGCGGACGCTGTCCGGACTGGATGATCTGCAGCCCGCGCAGCTGCAGTTTTGAGGTTCTATGCGATATTATTACGGACAGCTTTCCCGGCCGCTGCAGGGCGTGTATGACGCGCTTCTGGGCGGCTTTCGCGCGCTTGCGCCCGGCATCCGCATTCCGATGCTGGATGAAAAGCAGCTTGCGGACGTGTATCTGCGGCTGAAGCTCGACGAGCCGCTGCTCTTTTACGTCACCGGCTACCGCTGCCGGTGGATGACCGGCGCGGCGCATATGGAGCTTCTGCCGGAGTATCTGTTTGACAAAGCAAAAATTCGCACGCACCAGCAGGCGGTCAGTGCACGTCTGGCCCGGCTGACGAAGCCGCTCGAAGGGAAGACGGAGGCGGAAAAAGAGCTTGCCGTGCACGATTTCATTCTGGAAAACGTGCGCTACGACAAGCTCAAAAAGCCGTATTCTCATGAAATTCTCGGCCCCATGACGCAGGGCGTCGGCGTGTGCGAGGGCATCGCGAAGACCGTCAAGGCGCTGTGCGACCAGCTCGGCCTGTGGTGCATCGTCGCGCTCAGCGAGGCGGACCCCGCGCGCGGGATCAAATACCGCCACACATGGAATGTCGTGCGCGTCGGCGGGCAGTATTACCACCTCGACGCGACGTTTGACAACTCGCTCCAGCGGGGCGAAAAGCGGTACGATTATTATAACCTCGACGACGGCAGGCTCTTCCGCGACCACACCCCGCTCGTCCTGCCCGTCCCCGCCTGCACGGATGGGAAGGGCTTTTACTATCGAAGCGTCTCGTTCACGAAGCCGGAGGAGCTGGAAAAGCGGCTTGCGCAGGCACTGCGCAAAAAGCAGCCCCTGTTCGTGTTCCACTGGCGCGGCGGCGGCCTGAACCGGGACACCCTGCAGCAGCTGCTGGCGCTTGCCGGGCGGCTTGCAGCCGAACGCGGAAAACGCGCGTCCTGCTCGGTCAATTTCCCGCAGGCCGTCATCCAGCTCGAATTCTCCGAAGCCCCGCAGGAAAGCATCACCATCCAGCAGGCAAATGAGGCGGAAGAAGCGGCTGTCCCTTCGGAGTAACCAAGCCCGCAAAAAGCAGCAAAAGCCAAACGCAATTGGTAGGGGCGGGGCTCTGCTCCGCCCGATGGGCAGTTACAAATCTGTGCAGCATTCTGTAGGGGCCGACGACTCTGTCGGCCCTAAAAATGTTGCGAATTCGCCGAAAATTTCCGTAAAAACAGTGCGATCTGCGGGCGGACAGAGTCGTCCGCCCCTACGATGGAATACGCAAGTGCGTTCGAATTTGCCGAGGTTCTCCGCAGAACAGCTGCCGTCTGCCGGGCGGAGCAGAGCCCCGCCCCTACCAACTGCTTCACGTTTCACCATTGTTACACAGAATAAACGTACGATGCATCATAGAAGACGCGGATTTATAAAAAACCCGGGCGCGGCCACTG
>OHGZ01000753.1_pt1 | contig 20288 bp, 21 predicted proteins | sample 1567851 | NCBI WGS metagenome assembly OHGZ01 (sample SAMEA3879563, study PRJEB24766) | human gut metagenome | biome: human-associated habitat; feature: feces | place: USA | collected 1985/1987 | reverse complement strand
GCCGCAAAAAAGTAAGGTGTTTCACACATCCAATCGCGAAACACCTTACCAATAGATTAAAATTTAGAAATTCCTTTCACGCCAACTGGGATTCACTCTTCACACACACTTTTTTCAAAATGGCATTATCAATTTCTAAATTTCTTACTTTTATATTACCTCATTTGTAAGCATTTTGCAATCACTTTTATTGATGTAGCCGGTTTGCAAATTAGTTTTATAATATTATTATACTATTATAAAACTAATTTTCTAACTTTTCCATGCTCATTCGATGTGTAATTGCTTCAAGTTCATTGATGTAACTCATTACTTGGGCAGTCGCAAACTCATAATATTGAGTATCTTCATATACGCGTGTAATTGCCTCACCTCGCCTTATAACATCATTCCAATAGGTTTGTCCTTTTCTCACTGGCAAGCTTTCCTTGAAGAAATTCCAAGCACTACCACAGATCTTGAAATATTCAGATTCTTTAAGATTCATCATCCTTGCTTGACCTCCTACTTAAAGGTTTTTCAGTATTATTGCATAGGTTTTATCATAGATTCGATAAATTCAATTTCTTCAGCTGTTAGTGAATACTTTTCATATAATTTATTATCAGTCCATTCTTGGGTGAAATCTTGTGTTGGTACAAAACAATATCTATCTTTCGTCAAATTTATACCAGACAAGGCTTGAATGATTAGAAAACGTGCAAATTTTGTTTTAAGATATTTTTCAAAATTAGATATCTCGACATAAGAATTTGTCGGATGCCCGATAATATAAGAATCCGTACAAACTTCGCCTGGTTTTAATACCTTTACTGTTGCCAAAACTTTATACATTCCTGTTTTGTCTGGCTCACCAGCATGTTCACATGAAATTCTGCTGACCATAATTTTATATTTATCTATCGTGTCTCTGCTTGCAATAATGTCTTCTTTTTCTAAATGCCCAATACCTTTACTTGAATATACAATAATTGTCCCTTTTTCATTTCCTCTTATATTTGTAGGCAATCCATATGGATTACGCGAACTAAATTCTTCGGAAAGAGGTGATTCTTTAAATGCTTTGATTTTTCGTATCATATTAACGGCATTGTTATATCTGACATAAACATCAAATTCATTCATGGCGCGTTTCATTGTATTATTTGTTGTGGCTAAAACATTGGTAACAGAACAGGAAAATTCTTTATTATCTGTTTTACACAGAAAATAACTAACACCACCACTGATACTTGTAGTTGGAAAGCAATCTTTTGCATTTTGAAAATCAACAAATTTAACAATGTTTGGATTATTAAGCATTTGTTCTCGGAAAGAATCTAATCCTTTACCTCCATTTAACCATCTGGATGGAGTAATCATGGTTATGTAATCTGGTTTTAAATTATGAGCTTGTTGTACAAAATATTGATATATAGGAGTTGCGCTTGATCCATTTCCATTATCCATAGTCATATATGGAGGATTACCGCAAATAGCATCAAATTTCATCATTCCATTCCCTTTCTTCCAATAGCTTTGTTTTAATACTTTGTCTGTGAATTGTTGGGGTTTATTTTTCATTATATTGATTAAATCATCAAAATAGTGAGAATTGATATTTTTCCCAAAATATCCTGTTAATGTTCGCTTTGTTATAGCCTTTGCCATAGGTGTCTTACAGATAACAAATACATTTTGATCAACTGTTTGTAACCAAAGATCTTGCTTATCTTTAACGGTAGCACTTTTAACCGTAAATTCACGTAGTTTTCTTCTATATGCACTATAAGTTACATACAAAGGATAGAGTCCTGTTTTGGAATTTATTTCGAGTATTTGAGTGTTAAGCTTTCCAAATACATCCGCAGTTACTTGTCCCCTGTCCACTAACCTTGGTTCATCGAGCTTTCCTTCTTCTGTAAAAGACTTATTATAAAAACAATATCCACCCAAGCAGTCACTCATATGCATGTTAACTACACGCCACGGTGTCAAAACAGTCTCCTTGTCAGGATTTTTGAAATACGAGAAGAGTCCTGCTATCTTTTTCACTCTTTCGGTTGGATCGAGTGTATCTGCTTCCTTGGCAATATTACGGATCCTACGACCCGCTGCAATGAATACTTCTTCATCATAATACTTCTTAAATTCCTTAAACTTATCCTTCGTAACACCATTTGGCATGAACTCATTCCAAGAACTATCATCTACGACATCAACAAAGCGATCCAGCGTAATTTCCTCATCATATGGAATATCAGCTCCATATATCAATAACGGCATACGTATAGAGATGCCTCGCAGAATACTGATCGCATCATTTCTGACTTTCTTTTTCTTTTTCAGTTCATCCAGACGTGCTTTTTCTTCTGGAGTTAAGTCTTTGGTTTTCTTTTTACTTAACTTTTCCTGTTCTTCATATTCTTCATTGGTCAGACCCTGATCATTAACGGTTATATCATTTGCTTTGGGGCTGGCTTTTGACGTTCCAATAATTCCCTTTAGCTCATCAAACCTCTTAATATCTAAGGCATCCAATTTGAACAGCTCATCATTATAGAGATTCGTGTCATCGAAACCATTTCTAACAACTTTATCAGCATATGCACGTTTCAACTGTTGCAGCAGCTTATTGGCACTATATTCCTTCATTTCTGATCCCGAAACAGCAATTACTGGACAATAATTTAAAAACTTACCCATCAGTTGCTTATCACCAATCTTAGTCTTTCCAGCCTTGGCAGATACTTGAACTGCGCTTGATACCATTTTCAATGTACGATCTGGTGCGAAATCAAAAACATACGCAGTTTCTTTGATCTTGCCATCCTCATTACAAGGTGATTGTACACGGAAGATTGTCTGCAGGTAGTTTGCAGCTGATGTGGAGTACGATCCAGCAAGCATGAATACAGCTGTCCATTCTTTCACTGTTACTCCTGTTGTAAGCTTTCCGCAAGACAGCGTAATGGTATAGGTATCATTTGCTTTTGCGTTCTTGATGGCAGCTCGTACTTTTTTGAGTGCTTCTTCTGATTTTTCTTCCTCATCGCCAGATCCAGCCACGTTCACAATATCAAACATGCCATTGCCAAATACCTTATGCTTGAGCATCAATTTCTTTAAAGCTCGTGCCTCTCTGACCCCTGGAACCATCCAAAGAGAGTGCTTAAAAAGTGAACGATACTCTGTATTGGAATATGGATACTGACTCTTGTTATCGCTTCGTGTCATCAAGTTTAAAAATGATAAAACATCCGATTCATGCACAAAATCACCAACTTCTGCACCAACAGGCATATTCACATAATCTTTGCTAAAATCGCCTGTGAACACACGGAAAAATTCATGAAAGTTAAATGCTTTATCTTCAAACGTTATATAGTTACTGTTATGTAGTATATCGCCAAGAGAATATGTATATATACGTAGCTCTGGCAGTTCATCATACGGATTACTGTCGCCAAAATGCAGTTTATCCCACTCTGATTTGCACTCTTGTTCCATAATGTAATCCCATGTATATATGGAATCTTCATCGTATTCGGACAGAATATTAAAAGGTGTACCTGAAAGTGCCAAAAGTTTTGAACCCGATCCTTCTTTCACAACTGCTGCTACTGTATCCTCACCGAGAGCTGTTGTCGTTCCTTCATGTGCTTCATCAACAATTACACAATCCCATACTGTCTTAAATATGCTGTTATTTTTATCGAACTTTCCACCAACCTCAGAAGATCCACGTAGATCTTGAAGTGATGCAAAGTATATAAAGCTCTTGCCTGTTGCTAAAAGCTGATCTACTGTATATCCGGTTGCTTTTGAGCCATATATGGCATCATTGACTCCATTAAAAATCTTTGTGAAATCTTCATACCATCCAGCATCAACAACTGGTCTGTGAGTAAGAATAATGGTTTTCCTAAATTTGCACCGTTTCACGATCTCCAAGCTAACAAGTGTCTTTCCATAACGCATCTTGGCATTGATTAAGAAACGATCCGACTTTTTAAAATGCTTGACAACCTTGGTTATACAAGCTTCCTGCTCTGGTCGAAATATGATTGGTGAATGCTTAACAACCTCAGTATTACTCAAGTTTGAATAGTTATGCTTAACAGCATCAATCGCTTTCTTAGCAGTCTGAGCATCTACTGGAAACCATTCCTTTCCAGTAGACTCACCTAATTGTACATTGTTAATGCCAGAGTTTTTCAATACTTCATGAACGTGATGATCTCGGAATGCTTCAACTTTTAGTGAACCATCCTTATCTTTAACCGTTCTGACAGCAATTTCAGAATGAAGTAAATGTGGTGTTATTCCAGCCGTGTTAGTATACTCTTTAATCCTTCTTAAAGCTGCCTGATTCAACTCACGACAACCTGGCATTAACTGATCAATCGGTGTATCTGTGTGTAATGTTGCATCACCAATTTTAACCATTCCTTTATGAGTCTGATCATCAATAGTAAACACATAAATCACTTTAAACTCAAACGCATTTTTAAAAGTCGCATCCATATTATTACCCCTCCTGTATCATTAACCGGAACTCAATACTTTCATTTGTTCTCCAGTCAAAAATCCTACATGGGATTTCATTAGTCCCTTGTCTTTGTATTTCTTCCTCATTTGTATCCCAAAAGTCAAAAAGTGACAGTTGCTGATAAGCTTGACGAGCCAAACTGTAAGGTGCTGTCATAGTCAATCCATTCATTTGCCATATATTCCAAGCAATGATTATTGCAATCTTCTTTAGTTCTTTTAAAGACGGTTTCTGACCAGTACGTTTCTCTGTGTATTCGATAAATGTATATAGTAGATTCTCTCGTGCTAATAATACATTGTCTCCAGAGAAATCATAACCATAGCAACTCTGAAAAGCTCTAATAACCCACTGTTTCCACTCTTCATCATTTGCAGCATTTTCGTTCACTATACGCAGTTTTCTGTCTAAGAGTCCTATCCTATCCTTTATCGGTATTATCTGACCAGTTACCGTATCATAACGACTTACCAGATATGGTGCTTCTCCACAACATACTTCCAACCTACGTGCATCTACATATTTTTTCCAAGTCTTCTTTTGGGGAAACTGTATTGGGTCTGCTATGGTTTTCCATGATTTATCTTGAGCAAAATTAAACACATCTTTGCGGCCAAACCAAGCTTCATCAACTAAGTTGTTCTGTTCATTGCACACCCATGACGGTGTAAATACTTCTGCCTTATCTCGTGTTCGTCGACTCTGCTCTGCTTCTGACTTTGCAACTCTTGGCTGAAGGGTTACTGTCATATTTCCAGTTATCAAGTCAGGCTTGATTTCCTGATCAGTATAATACTCCGGCCCATACTCCTTATAATTATCAGTTCCCCATCGAATAAACTTCTTAGTTGTCTTGTCAGACAAAAGTATCTTTAATAAAGCTGGACTCAGATCCTTTATTCTCTGCTCCATTATATCAATTTCCATCTGATGACCTCTCGTATTCTCTGAACAGCTTATCAAGGGTTGTTCTACTAATTCCAAGCTCATGAGCAATGCTGACCTTTGTTCCCTTCCTACGCATATACTTGTCATAATATGTCCCGATATTCGGAACGCTGACTGCCTTTCGCCCCTTGTACTTACCTTCACGTTTTGCTATAGCAATCCCCTCGCGCTGCCTTTCGAGGATCATTGATCTTTCAAATTCTGCAATGGCAGCCATCATGGTCATTTGAAGTTTTCCAGCTGGAGTTATTGTGTCAAAATTTTCCTTCAAACTGACAAACTTTGCTCCTGCATTTTCAATGCGCTGCACTGTATCCAGAAGATCAGCCGTGGATCTTCCCAGTCTCGAAAATTCCTCGACATAGATGGTATCATCTTCTCGAATATAATCCAACATTTCTTGCAACTTTGGTCGGTTCGTATTCTTGCCAGATGCCTTCTCAACAAACCACTTATCTATGCCATACCTTTCAAGAGCTTCTCGTTGTCTTGCTTCATTCTGCCCTACGGTTGACACTCGAATATAAGCGATATTCTTACCTGATCCCATCAAAACCTCCTATAAATGTATAATTAAGATCTTAATTATCACTTGCATTTTGTCCAAAAAAATAATATCCGACTTTATTTTAACACAATAAAGTCGGATATACAATGTCTATTTACGGTATACCTGATTATACATTGATATAGTAGGTATAATTGACATGATTTGCATGTTCTATTTGACTGGAGAGGTTATAGATGATAAAATCACTACAACAGTGTAGTGGAAAGGATAGATATATGAGTAATTTAATAAAGCAAATAATCGCAAGTATACTAGAAAGTTTAAAAGATCAAGGAACTAATAATAGTGAAGTTTATTGGCATGGAGTATCCCTGAGCGATCTGAACAGTACTGCAAAAGAAGTGCGTAGTCGTTATTTTGTAAAAATTGACGAAAGTGACTTTTTAGTACTTCATTGGACATCAAATTCTGGGAAGACTTTTTATAAAACTCAATGTGTAATCGGAATAGATGGGAAATTGAGGAGAATGCCACAAGGATATTATCCAAATCAATGGCGTGATGATGCGGATCGTTTCGTTGAAATGGTAAATGAGAAATTTTTGTTTGAATGATTGTCAGTATTGGGTAATGCGAATCGGTATTGAAACTACTAAAACAGAATATGTTAATTGTCTACACTTTAAAATGGACTGTCGCATTAGCGCACAGTCCATTTTAAAGTGCTTATTATATCTTCATGTGTTAATTTAGAAATCTCTGTATCTCAAACAGTCGAATTGATCCATTCTTTCACCTGATCTATAGAAACTTCTGCCGTTTCAGCAATTTTCTCAATGCTGTCACCATTTTTGTACATTTTAAGAGCCATTTTCTTGATACCTTCTGCGAAACCTTCTGTTTTACTCTCGTCTATCAGATCCTTTACCGCCTTGCACACGTCGATTTCCCCCTTTCCGTCTGGAACATAGATTGGTGTGTTTGTGATGTCGCGGATTACTCGCGCGGCATCATTATCCATAATCATTATTTGACTGTCATTTAAGAACTTTGACAGTGCATTTTTATCCTTTGAATATTTAATGTACCCAAGCACATCTCCCAGACTTGATGAAAATTTCTCCAAGTCATTGTCTGTAAGCTTGTATGGGTCAATTAGGAAGATTCGATAATCCTGAACAAATTCTAGTAATTTTTCATCTTCCAGATCCATCATCTCGTAGAGCGATAGCGGACCATCCCACTCATTCGCTCCAAAATGTATTACCAGTGTGATTACTGGACGAATCCGATCTTCCTTATAAAAACCTGAAAGATACTCGCCTCTATTGTGTCTCTTTCCGTCACTTTGATTCTTATGTTTTTTTGCAATCTCTGAAACTTGTTTTCCATACTGGAGAGCATCGTAGATAATGTTCCTCACAGGCATTGCGTAATGGACATCCGTTTGATTCTCGACTCCTAGAAGAATGTATGATGCTTTAGCGTCCTGCATGATAACAGTTGATTTCAGCACATCACGATACTTTTGAACAGCCTCCTCAGTCGTGTTTTCTTCTTCATCCAGCGCAAATGGTATCGCAATCTCTGTTGTATCCAATTCCTGCAAAAGTGCTGGTTTGACGACCTGTTCACCGCCATAGATGAGATAATTGAAAGCATCCGCAAATACCTTGTTTCCTCTCATGTATTCCTTCGTAACGGTATCCGTCATTCCCATCGGTATTCACCCCATTTCTTTCTATCAATTGATGTGTGTATAATTCTAATTATACATTTATTTTAGCAAATTACTACAACCTTTTCAACTAATTTTACTTGCGGAAATAGTTTGCCTTTTACGCTTTAGTTTTATTATCTTTCTTTTGTAGTAGTTCCAATTGAACTTCCAATCTAGTCTTTTCATCTCTCAATTTTGACATCTGTTCTTGCATTTCCGCTTTCATTTTAGCAGCAGCTTTTTCAACAGCAAGTTCTTGTGCTTGCTCTGCAGCTCTCTTTTGTTCCGCTAAATCTCTCTCTAACATTTCATTTTGATGTGATAGTTGGCTAACTTGATCGCGAAGACTTACTTCAGATTTGCGAAGTTCATCATATCCAGTAAGTTTTTCCTCTGATTCCTTTAGTTTAACGGTCAACATTTGAATAATACTTTCCTTATCTCTGGCCGCCTCTTCCGATTTCTTTAAACTTTCTTCGGCATCCGATAAGCTCTTTTCAGCAATCGTTTGAGCATCCTTTGACTTCGATGCATCTTCCAATGCTGATTTTTTTAAAGCCTCTTGTGTGCTTCTTTGATTTTGTAGATCTTTGATAATCTCATCCTTTGAAGCAATCTGCTTTTCATATTCTGATCTGATTCGCGCCTCGCTGGTATCCAGATCCCCAATCAAGGATATCAACTTCGTATTGATTAACGCTGTATACTGATTGATGGATTTAACTACCTCCGCGTAATTATCATGACCATCCATAATATATTTTTCTTCAAGGATAGCAATGATTTCCTCAAGCACTTCCTGATCCCATTTAATGTGACCATCCTTGCCAGTGTCATAATGCCCCATCTTTTTTAATACTTCATCAAGTTTCTCCCTCACCGAAGGTGTTACCTTCTGCGCTAACTGCTCCGATCTTGTCTCTTCTGCCATTTTAATGCCTTTCCGTTAACCGTGATATTACAGTTAACTTAGTTATTTTGGTTAACTTAGTTAACTGTAATATATCATATTCAAGTACTATAGTCAATAGATACCTACAGATACGTTTCCGCGTCACATGCTCCAAGAATATATACTGCTTCCAACAGTTTACACTCTCGCTGATTATATAGATCCATCAAATTCTCTAACACTGAGTTGGCATCACTTTCAAATCCACCAATTATATCAATCAATCGCTGCTGTGTTTCAACAATTTTCTTGCTGAGATCGCTTATCTTTTTTTCAGCGTTAACCGCCTCGATTGCATCAGCACATACATCTTCAAAGTGCTTGCTATCATACATTTTCTTCAATCTATCGTACTTCTCCTGTCTCATAATTATTATGATTCACCCCTTTTCATCGTTGATATTAAGTATATATCTCGCTGCCTTTTCAGCCTTACCAGATGCTGAAACAATGAGCTTTTTATCGTTTTTCAGCGCCTTCAGCCAATTTTGAATATATGCTGCCGAATTATTAAACGTAGCTAGCGTTTCCAGCCCAATATGATTCATGATGGCTGCACTTGTTATCTCTGCTACCAGCTCCTCCTTGCTATAGTCTTCTGAACCAAATAACGCCATTTTATTCTCAGCTTCACGATTACATCTGCTTGCCTTTAGTGTAGAGTGTCCGCACTCGTGGAAAGCCGTGCTGTAAAACGCTTCTGCGCGTTCAAACTGCGTAATTGGGGGCAAAGTAATACTATCTGCAATTGGATTATAAAAAGCCTCATCGGATTCTCGTTCCAATAAGGCTATATGTTCTCGATCAATATAATCATGCAATATCTTTTCTGCCTGATCAATCGGCTTCGTACCGAAATTCTCAGTCTTGATCAATGGCAGCACATTGTCAACCTGCGAGATGTGAAATACGTTATAATATCTCAATAGCGGTATTTTTTTGATTTCGATTTCTCCACGTTCATTCTTTTCTGCCAGATCCTGCATCTTCCAGAACACCACAATTTCTGCCTTTTCCCCCTTTTTAACTCGTCCACCTATCTGATCCCATTGCTTGAATGTTGCATATTCACCGCCATGCAACAATAGTAACTGATTCAAAAGAGAATACGGTTTTCTTGTTATTCTGTTAAAAGTGCCATCCAGACACTTAGCCCACGGCTTTTTCCAAGGGATTGCTCCATTTTCCAACTGGCTTATGATCCTCTCTGTTACCATCGAATATACATCCATCGTTATTATCTCCTTCCTATCTTATGCCGCGAAAGCCGCTTGACATTGGGACAAGGTGTTGTATGCAATTCTGGGCAACCCATACCCGATCATAATCTTATGTGTTGCCTGATGCCCACCAACAACGCCTGTGGGGCCTAATGTCAAGCGGAACGTGGAATAAGATTATTCATTTCTTTGAACTTGTTCTTCTGAATACAAGTATGCTTTAGCTAGATAAAATTGACCGTCCTCCTGCCTTTTCCATAGCTTAACTTCAATAGGCTCTACATCATCCTTAACTTTATAATTTCCCCTTAATCTCCATCCCTGAATGGTATGTAATGGTATATCTTCTCCGTTCTGCAATCGCTTTTCTGCCTCAGCAGCAGTCAGAAGACCTATTTGAACTGCCGCCTTTGCAATAATTTCCTGATTCTTCATACCATCACGCCTCTTGCAACCATTTATAACTGGGTTCAAGCCACTCAAACTCTTCCTCGTGCACTGAATGACTGTATCCATAGGCACCAATTACGATGAAATCCTTAAGCTCCAAGCCAACCAAATTGCACACCGTTGCAAGCTTCTTCGCCATGTTCAGATCTTCTTTGCTCGGCTGGCAACTGCCTGACGGATGGTTATGTACCATTATTATACTGTGTGCGCCAGATACAATGGCTGTACGTAATACCTCTTTTGGGGAAACATTAGCAGAGTTCATTGTCCCAATCGAACATATTGTTGCGTTAATAACACTTCCATCCGTTGCCAAGTGGATGTTAATTACCATTTCTCTATCAAGGTTTTCAATTAATGTTCTTGCAGCTTCCACAGCATCAAACGGATCGCGGACACTCATCTTCGGACTCACCCAAGTATCGCGCTTCAACTCAACATGTACAAATTGTAAATCTTCCATTCTTCTATCCTTTCTGCCCGTCTTGCCGTTAGCTCAGCTATTATAATTATAACTCAATCAGATATGCTCTATCTGTGAGGCGTTCCTCAGGTTCTACTTGTGTTGCATTTACATCGGCAACCATAAATGATAGATCATCCATATTGATACTCTCGTTATAAGGCAATATCAGCATTTCATGAATGGAAGATGGAAGCACTGCCAGCTTCTTAATCTTGTGCTTCTTTCCAAAAGCTTTAAGCACAGCCTTATCGAGGATTGCACTTGCACCTCTGTATTTAGCACGGTTGGTAACTACATAAAGCCGTGGAAAGTCCGATTCTAACTCTGCTTCTGCTGCTTCATCCGTTATATCCCCCATGCCTGAAAGCATTGATGCCACGTTTTGGATCTGTGTCTCACCAATTGCGAATGTGTTCTTCTCTGCGTATTGCCATGCTTCATCACTGCTTAAGCTAATAGCATCCATAAGCATTTTGCTTAATTTCAAAGAATAGTTCCGATCATTAGTTGAATGCTTCACATACAAATATGCTTCCAAACCCTCAAGTTCGCACGGCTTCTTCTCTATCTTTTCACCAGAATTTTTTTGTATCCCAATGTAAATATGAGACAGTATTGTTTCCCGGCTCATCAATTGGTTCACGTCAATCTCAATATCCTTCTGCTGTTCATATTTTTTAACTAAAACATCGGCTACATCAGAAATGCCCTGACCACACTCCTCAGCCATTTTAACCAGATCATCCGTATATAAGATTGGTGTTATCGGGTCATTGCTTCTTATTATAATACCTTTCATACTCACGCCATTCTTAACGATCTCATGCAATTCTGCCTCATAACCTCTTCTCTGCAGTTCCTTAACAATATCATTATTGTTCATCTTTCATTCTCCAATCTGTCTTTTAATTCTAAGAGCGTAGCTCCCTTAATCTACTTTTCTTATTCATTTATTATCCGATTTGGACTTCTAATGATGTTCATAGTAAATCACCTCCTGACATACTTTTGGTGCTGTGCTACACGCAACACAGCATTGCCACGCAACTCTTGCAAGGGTTCCCAGTTGGGAACAACGCTTGCCCTTGTGGGAGTTGTGTGGATGCTGTAGTGTAGGTCACAGCACCAACATGTCAGCGGAGTCCAATGGACATCTGAAGTCTGAATCGGATATTTCCATGATTTCCTTTCTTAGTCACTCTTCTAATCATCATCTTCATTCATTTCATCATTTCAATTTCAAATCGAACCATAACAATTATTGCGCCAAAGGCGCACAAAAGTCCGCACATAAAAAAAGCCCTCCGAAGAGGGCTGGCGTTTGGATCATTTTTCACGAAAACCATCCGATATTGAAAGAATACAGCCTTTCAATGCTTCGATCATTTCTCCGAGGCTTTTCTTATCTTTCGCAGAACGCTGCGATTGGCAGAGCTTATAGAGATATTTCTTGTGACCCAAATTGGACGCGTCAAAAAGAAATGTCACCTCTTCTTCAGCGTTCTCGTCAATATTCTGGAAGAGATCATCTGCCAAAAGGATAGTTTCAAGGTTTGTTGCGCTGATGCGGATTTCATCAGTGGTGATTTCGGTTGAATTGATTGATACTAACATATATTGTTCTCCTTTTCTCGGTAAGATTTAAGCTTGGTGCCTGAAAGCATAATCGGGGTTAGGCAGTAGCGTTTTTGCAAGGACGCATATGCGCCCGATAGACTTTTTTGAAGAAAAAAAGTCGTATCCTTGCCAAAAACGTGTGCCGCCCCATGCTTTCAATGGCACTAAGCGGTCTTACAGGCAGAAAAGGAAATATGTTAGTATCAATTCAACCGTCCACTGATGAACGAGTATTGCGAAACCTTGAAGCTGTCCTTTTAATTGAACCTAACAGGATGAAAGAGGTGACTTTGACGCGGATTGGGGCACAGAAATATCGAAGTGCTGAGATGCGATATTCTTAATAAGCCTTGGAGACATGGAGAAGCTGTATTGGGACGATTGATATCTGATCCAAACGCCAGTCTAGGAGGGCTAATGGTGCGGACCAATAAGCCCCCCTTAGAGGGGGTTGGGGGTGATTCAATTGTTCCACTTTCTGCACCGTTTTAAGCAGTTTCCTCAAAAACTGCAGGTGCAAGTGGGCAAGGAGATGGGTGCCCACCGCCAGAGGCGGCGGCTGGAATGGTTCATATGTCTAATGTCTAATCTATTGACATTTCTCTCATTTTGTAATAGAATTTAAGCAAACATATATAGTATTATTTTAGTAGTAAAAAATTATTATATATAATATTATAAATAATATTTTAGGAGGTATAAACATTGACCAGAAAAATTTCTGTTGATTTGACCGATGAAAATTTCGAGGCATTGGACAAATTTAAAGAGTCGCGTAATATGCCCTACAGCATCATTATCAATCGCCTATTGCGTATCCTTTGTAAGTCTCCAGATATCAAAGAGGAGCTAATCACCATTTGCAAATCACGGATACGCACTTTATACGCGGAAATGGATCAAGTCGGAACCTTTGAATGCCAAAAGTTCTATAATAAAAGTACTCAGTACATGGAAATTCTATCGTTTCTGACTCAGAATCCTCAAATTACAGTTTCGAGCATTTTGGATGAAGCTCAAATGAAAAAGATACGACTCGTAGACGGATATCTCATTTATCCAGAAAATTTTATTTTATTAAACGAATCAGCTGCACAGAATTATCGAAATGTATGTATTGTCGAGGTAAGAAATGCGCAATTTCCAGTTCCGCATTTCATTTATTTCTCTGGAAATACCCCTGCTCATTATACGGATGCCGATACAACCTATATCAATCAACTCTGTGTGCAAAAGTGGCCTCGTTTTCAAGAGATTGTGGACACCGCTAAACGTCCTATCTATGATCCTGACAATCCAATGCGCTGCTTAAATGATGCAGAAATGCGTACTGCTCCACAAATTGGCTATTTTGGTATCATTGCCACAAATGATCCTAACTATTCCGATTTGTATGCAGCGCCTTATAACATCAAAATTATCAGAGATTGAGAGGTATCCGTTTTGGCTTTGGTTCGCATCAAAAATAAAAAGAAAACAGAAGAGACTTCTGCAGATTTAATTGATTTGCCTGAATTTTCAACTGTCCAAAAAGACTTCTTAAGCATTGAAAATCACTTGAAAAGTGATTCTACAATTTGGGCTTGGTACAAGATAAATGACTTCAAAATTAAAAATGGACGGCAACTTAATATCTCTGCTCTTGAAAATCTATCTTACAGATTTGACGGACTAACTGCGTTGCGAAAAGAAGGAAATTATCTTATCTACTATCGAGTTGAAATTGACCGCACCTTTGGTATCTATTTAAAGCCTGCAAAAATCTACCATTTCAAAAATAGCAGTATTGCAGAACTTTATTTTGATGAGCTTGCAAATTCCTATAAACTCTATCTTGATGAACACAGTAACTTTTTCGAGGCTTGTGGGCGATTTACCTGTTCCATAAAAGATACCGATATAGAAAGTTACATGTCCTGGCATCGGGATCTTACCATTACTGCCGATTATTTGAATGCTTGGCAAAAGCAATCACAACGCTTTATCAATCCAAATGCATTGACTTAAAAGAAAGGAATACGTTATGGCAAAGACAATCAACGAACAAATCGCTGAACTTCAATCTGAAAATGATCGACTCAAAAAGCTTCAAAAACTCTTTGAAAAAGCCGTAAAGGATGAGTTCGGAATTGACACCAAAACAATACATAAGAAGCTTGGAAATTCAAGCGATTTTGAGTCGAAAATTGCTGCTTATTTTGACCTAAAAACTACTCAAGATTTTGAAGATTTTCTCGCGGTTTTTTGTTCAGAAACCAGTCTAAATTATTTCAAAAATCACCGTAGGAAATAAACCTTCCGGCAGCACTTTTGGGGTAGGAAACCTTGCGCCAAATGGCAAGGTTTTCGTAGGGGCAAATCCCCTGCATGTTGCAAGAAATGCGCAGCATTACGAAGCAACATTGGAAGGGGTTGATCTTGGTTGGGGAAACCTACGGTTGCCCCAAGAAAGCAAGCTACCCGCAGGGCGGCCATAGGCCGGGGAAACTCGTTTCCCTAGCTTGTTTAGGGGAGTTGCGGTAGCAGTATTGCTGCCGCAACTCCTCTAATACTAAAAATAAAGAAAGGACTTTATGGCACGATTACAAAAATACAATTCTGGTATACTCTACACGATCAAGCATAATATTAGAGAGTTAAAGGATGGAATCAGTCCAACAAATGAGAACGTTGACCCAACTAAATCTAAAGATAATTACTCTTTAATTCGTCGTGGAAAAACAGCAAAAGAAATAGAAACTTATCGTAAAAAAATTGAGAATGAATGTTTTCATTATAATAGAAAGAATTTGATCCATGCAAATGAAATGATTTGCACCCTTCCTAAAGACTGTCCAAAAGATCAAGAACTTGCTTTCTTTCAAGAGACGTTAAAGTACATTGCCTCGACTCTTCCGATGGGAGAACGCTGCATATTTTTAGCAGAAGTGCATTGCGACGAAGGCCGCATAGTCAAAGATGGGAAAACAGTCGTTCAAGGTGCCAAGCACCTACATGTAATGTATGTTCCAGCTGTCCCAGACACGAAACATGATGGATTTGAATACAAGCTTAATAGTGACCAGCTGACTCGCAGGAACATTCTGATGCAGTGGCATTCTTCTTATCAGTCTTGGCTGGACAATGCCGGAATTTCGGCAACGGTTGCATCTGGAGTTACATCCGGCAAGGGAATCTCAGTCAAAGCAATGAAGGAAGTGACCAAGGCAACTGGGTTATCTTACGAGCAAATTCAAACACTAAAAATTGAAAATGAACACTTGCATGAAGAATTGAAGAATAAGGAACATGAACTTTCTGTCACAGCTCAGAAGCTTCACACTTTAGAAAAGCAATTAAATGAACGTGAACACATGCAATCCGCATGGGGGGTCAATGCTTGGGAAAATGAAATCGAAAAAGAAGAACGGACATATTGATTGGATGGAAGGAGAGATAGTGTTATGATTTATCACCCAAAACACAAGATAGCGTATTATTTGAAACATATTAAGTTTAAACGGCATATCATATTGGCAATCGGATTCCTAATTGCAGATCCACTTCTCGTCAATCTATTATGCTGTGCCATTGATGCAGCCATACCTTCAGAACTTGATTACTTGGCTACATCAAATGTCGCATCTAGCTTGTTTAAAGTAATGATTCCGATTGGCTTGCTTGCCGTATGGTGTTTCATTGCCGTTACCGATGTTAAGAAGCAATTCTATCAAATTGAAACAGGCCGTAATCTATCACATGATTTTCAAAATTACAAACGTAGTTTTACTGAACTGCTTGATTTCTTTTCGTCTGCAGATCCTTCCAAGCTTGACGTAGCTGCACTCCCATCACTGAATTGGAAAGATGCCAATGGACTCATCTTCGGAAAAGTTGACGATAAGCTGATCCATTACACACCCTATAAAAACGGCATCGTTGCCATGGTATGGGGCGCACCTGGCGATGGTAAGACAACCTCTATCGTGATCCCATCCTGCAGACAATTTGGTATGCAGCTTGACGATAATGGCAATCGGATTCAAAAGGGAGCAGTTATGGTGACTGACATTAAAGGCGATATTTATGCAGCAAACAAAGATTTCCGACATATAAAGCGGTTCTCAACGATACATTGGCAAGACAGTGCTCATTTTGATCCTCTCGTTAGCGCCAGATCAATGGATATTGGTGCTCGTAAGATCTTTCTTGAAAACCTTGCCATTACGTTGATTTCAAACGATGGAGGATCTGAATCTAAATATTTCACGGACGGGGCAAGAGACTTTTTTACAGGTATCACGTTATACCTACTTAACAAAGATAGCAAGATTTCGTTTCCAGAGATTATTCAGCAAATTGTTGTCGGAACTTTCAGCAAGTGGGTAATTGAAATTAAGGATTCTGATGATGAAGCAGCAAAAGCATATACCAATCATTTTTACGGTGAGAATGAAAAGAACGTAGCCGGAACCTACAGCAAGCTCGTCTCCGCAACTCGCCTTTTCAGTAGCCCAATTATGCATACACTACTTAGCAATGAAGGGGTGCAAATCTCGCCTGCAGACTTGGAAGGCTGCACGGACATCTACATCCAAGTTGATCCGAATCAAATGGAACTAATGGCACCAGTAATTGCAATGCTCTATCAGACTTTTATGAGCGCAATGCTTTATCGGCATGAAGGTCAGAACCCTCCAATTGCATTCATTATTGACGAGTTCGGTCAACTGCCAGAAATGCCTGTTATCTCCCAGTCTGCAGCACTGCTCCGTGCTTATAACTGTTCACTCTTATTATCTTGCCAATCACTTGCAATGATAGAGAAACACTATGGCATCGCTGGGCGCAAGCTTCTGATGGACTGCACTAAAGTTCATTGTTTCCTTTCGATCATGGATCCAGATACCAGAGATTGGGCAAGCCGCCTTTTCGGTACGCGGAAAGTCTTGAAATTAAGTACTTCTGAGCAAATTTCTGATCACAGCTCATCTGGCCGATCTGTTGCTGAAGCTATCGAACCAATCTTCGCTCCAGACGACTTCGGCAATCTCCCAAACAAGAAGACAGTAGCAATCTACTACCGAGGCAAGTACATCGAAGCTCAAAAAGCCTCTTTCTTTGACAATTGACCTTTATTTAAGGGACACCCACCGAGTGGGTTTTCCCTCTCCCTACCGCGGCTCGGGAGTAGCTAACGGGCATAGCCCTTATAGCGGCTCCCATCGCCATTGGTCGTCAGGCAGCAATCAAGCATACATTTCAACACACTACGAATGTAATTAAACGGATAAAAGCGAACTTGCGTTCGAACTACTTGGCTGGCACTTTGTTAGGGGGTCGGAAAAGGGTAGACTATCCCTGCAATTCAAATTGCAAGATAGCTACCCCTTTAGACACGTCATATCTTGGCCGTATACCCCGCCCGTACGCCGTCCTAAGTGATCATCTAGCTGATTGACTACAACTAACTTAGTCAACCTACATCCCTACGCATATGCTCTCGCACAACATTATATATACATGTACGCATATATATAATGACACCATACCGTCTCTCCGCGCGTTCGATCTTTCGATCGTCGGATGCAATCCCTCCTGCATTGTACCAATCACAGGCACGGACTAGCCCCCGCAGACTTGTCTTAACCATATTAGCTATTGGCTAACTTAGGCTTGTTGAGGTCTTGCCTGCTTCCGACCCCTTACGTTAAAGCTACTGGATGATCTTGCAGCAGCTTGCCGGATATATTCTAATGCATGGGCTATATCACACCACTACATTTATACTGCTTCAGCTGCAGTAACATATTACTCTGGATAGTACGTCCTTTGTAATAGTTTTCCGCGATGACCGCTCGGCCGGTGCACCTGATATATATGCAAGTGCTCATGTCGCTAATATATCATGAGACGATGCGTTTTGCAAGTTATTTTTTAACTCTTAAGTTTAACCAATTATTATTTTGTTTAGCTTTTTACTTGCAAATTTTGTTTTTATATAGTATAATACTAGTATTAAACCATTATAAAACTAGTTTTATAATGGTATTAAACTATTATAAAACAGTTTTGTAATAGTATAATACTATTATTAAATAGTTTTATAATAGTATTATACTATATTTTATCTAGGAGGTGCTTCTTTTGATTATTTCTGTAAATATCACAAAGGGTGGATGTGGAAAAACCACCACTGTACAAGCTCTCGCAGAGATTTTTGGCAAAATTTATGGAAAAAAAGTGCTATGCTGCGATACCGACCCTCAATGCAATCTCACCACTGTATCTGGTGTTAATATCATGGATTGTCAAAAGCACAATCTTTATACACTATTAAAAAACCAATCTACACCAAGTGAATGCATTGTCAAAACCAAATATTATGATATCATTCCAAGTTCATTATTACTTGCTTACGCTGACGTAGAGTTTAATGTATTAGGCCGCGAATTTATACTAAAAGAAAAGTTAGAACCTTTAGATTACGATATCATTTTAATTGATACGCCACCTGCACTTGGTCTTCTAAACATCATGAGTCTAACGGCAAGCGATAAGCTTATCATTCCAACAGAATGTAGTTACTTAGCTATGATCGGACTTGATCAGCTTTTCGACACAATTCAAAGTGTGCGCAAGCATTCAAATACAACTCTCGATCTGCTTGGAATCTTACTTGTCAAATACAATTCAAGAGCCAACTTAAACATTGCAATTTCTAGCTCTTTGGAAAAGATTGCTGCTCAACGGAATACTCACGTTTTCAGTAGTAAGATTCGAGAAACCGTTAAAATCAGAGAAGCTCAAAGCCAACAAGTACCACTACTGGATTGGGATAGCTCCTGTTCTGCAGTATCCGACTATTTAGAGTTGGCACAAGCTATAGTTTTATAATAGTATTATACTAGTATAATACTATTATAAAACTGCTATAATCTATTTAACGAAAGGATTTATTATATTATGGCTGGAAAAAAGATTTCAAAAGACATGGATTTCGCAGCTGGCTTCTTTTCCTCATCAGTTTCGAAATCTTCCGATGGCGTTGCATCTATAGCTGCTCCATCAAATTCAGATATATCAAACGATAAAAATACGGTTAAAAAGCATCCCGGTGGAAGACCACGAAAAGAAGGTTTAAAGAATATTCAAGTATGTTTAACAACCCCTCCTGAACTCTATGAGAAGGTTCGCATCCTGTCTGAAAAGTACACATCAGGCAACTTTTCTCGATTTTTGATGGATGAATGCTTGAAATCTTTTTGCCGAGAGAATAATATATCCCTTGAAGATATTTCAGTACCTGATGGCGTAATGGATATGTACCAAAATCGCCAGTGCAAGAAAAAGTGAAAATAGAAAATATACATGCTATTCTACAAGTTTTATAATAGTTTAATACTATTATAAAACTTGTAGAAGGTTTGATTTGAAAGGAGAATGAATCCTATGATGGCTGAAAAGATTAAGTTTGTAATGATTAGGAGAAATATGACAACAACCGCCTTAGCCCAAGCAATCAATACCTCTCCTGCCAATTTGTCGAACAAATTAAGAAGAGATGATTTCCGTGAAAGTGAACTTCGTGAAATCGCTAAGGCACTTAACTGCACATTTGAATCCAATTTTGTTTTAAACGATAGTGGTGCTAAGTTTTAATTTTTTTTACATCGTTATGAAGTTATACGACATTATTTTATTCTAATAAGCCATAATATAATAATTAAACGCTCCATGGTGGGAAATTATACCACTATGGAGCGTTTCGTTTTTTTATAAAGACAGATAAATAATATTATTTATCTAATGAACGGATATCAGATACCAAAGGATAGACCAAAGCTTGTCTTGCTTGAAGGTTCGAAATCGCTTATTTGGTTAGCAAGCTCTT
>OHGZ01000688.1_pt1 | contig 21884 bp, 15 predicted proteins | sample 1567851 | NCBI WGS metagenome assembly OHGZ01 (sample SAMEA3879563, study PRJEB24766) | human gut metagenome | biome: human-associated habitat; feature: feces | place: USA | collected 1985/1987 | reverse complement strand
AGCGGTATTCGAGCGGGCAGAAGTTTGTGATGGATGCGGGAAAGCTGCTGGAGCGGGGAAAATTGATTGATATTCGACCGCACACGCGGTTTATTCGTTTTCCGGCGCACAGCCACAATTATGTCGAGATGATCTACATGTGCCAGGGAAGCACCGTGCACACCATCAACGGGGACCGGATCGAGCTGAAAACGGGTGAGCTGCTGATTCTGAATCAGAATGCAGTGCAGGAAATTGAACCGGCAGGGCGTGACGATATCGCGGTCAACTTTCTGATTCTGCCGGAGTTTTTTGACCAGACGCTGCGAATGATCGGGGCAGAGGAGAATCAGTTAAAGGATTTTATCGTCGGCTGTCTGAAAAGCGGGGAGGTACCGCTCTGTTATCTGCATTACAGAATCGCGGATGTCCTTCCGGTGCAGAATCTGATCGAAAATCTCGTCTGGACGCTCTTACATCACCAGAGCAATAAGCGGAGCATCAATCAGATTACGATGGGCCTTTTATTCCTGCAGCTCATGAACTACACCGAACGCGTGCAGGTGGGAGAGCAGTATTTTGAACAGGAGATGCTGCTCGGCGTATACCGCTATATCGAGGAACATTACCGGGAGGGCAGCCTTTCGGAACTGGCGGAAGAACTGCACTACGATTTTTACACCTTAAGCCGCCTGATCCGCCGCCTGACCGGGAAAAACTACACTGAACTTGTCCAGAACAAACGCCTCACCCAGGCCGCGTATCTGCTGGAAACGACAGGACTTTCCGTGGCGGACATCAGTGAGCGGGTCGGGTATGAGAATATGAGTTATTTTCATCGGATTTTCAAGGAGCGCTATGGAATATCGCCGAAGAAGTACCGGGTGGAGAAGAAAATAGAATAGAAATAGAAAAATCCACAGGGGGATAAGGGCTCTGTGGATTTTTTTGCTGTTATCCTATTTTAGCGGAAAACGAATCCTCATAAAGATAATTCTGCTTTTATAATAGATTTGTCCAGCATAGTAAGATGTTGGGCATTCGAAAAAGAAAAAGCAGAGAAAGAGTGGAAAAATAGACAACTTTAGAATATAATTGACTAAGAAAAAATGGAAAAACAGGAAAAACTCGATAAAATTATATTTTACGTCGTAATTGTCATAGGAATTTTAATGATTTTGCTGCAAAATGGAGGTAAGAAAAAACAGAAACGGAGTGAATAAGATGAGTTTATATATCGGGACAAATTATCATCCGCATGATTGGCCGAAGGAGCGGTGGGAAAAGGATTTTCAATTGATGAAAGAGGCTGGATTTGATACAGTACGGCTGGGACATCTGTGCTGGGACAGCTATGAGCCGGAGGATGGCGTTTATACCTTCGAATGGTTTGATCAGGTTATGGAGTTATGCGTAAAATACAAATTGAATGTAATACTGGATGTGTCGATGCATCCGGCACCGATCTGGGTTCATAAACTTTGCCCAGGATGCAATGTAGGAGGAAAAAATGGAGCTCCACAGGCACCGCTGCGCCGATATATGGACGATGTTTCTGATCCAGAGTATCAGAAGTATGCACTGCGGTTTGCTGAAAAAATCGTTTCCCGTTATAAAAATCATCCGGCGCTGTTTGCGTTTGGACTGTGCAATGAGCTGGGAGCAGGCTATCCATCCTATTCTGAAGCGTCGAAGAAGAGATTTCAGAAATGGCTGGAAAAGAAATATAAAACAATAAAAGCACTAAATCATGCCTGGGCAACCCAGCGCTGGAGCCGAAAGCTTTCATCTTTCGAAGACGTTGCAATGCAGGTAAATGAATACGAAATCGGGGCACCGGAGGCATGGCTGGATATGCGGCGCTTCTTTTCCGATGGTATCGCAGATTTTATTACAGAACTGGCAGAAACGGTAGAACAAAATGCGCCGGGAAAGGCTCATACATCGAACCACTTTGCAGAATATGAGACGCTTGGATTTGATTATTTGAAGGCAGCATCTGGATTTGTTGACTATCCTGGCATCGGTTTTTATCCTGGCTATGGAAACAGGGAGAGTATGGGATTCTGGAAAACGGGTTCCTGGTACATGAAACGGATTGCTGAAACTGGAAAACCAATGTGGTGCATTGAATTTGTGACAGGTGGTTTCGGGATTCATCATGCGGCAATGGGGATGAACAGAATGTATGCGTTCTGGTGTCTGCTGCATCGGATGCAGATGATGCTGGGATGGACCTGGCGAAGCATGCTGAATGGCGAAGAACAATATCTGACCGGTATGCTGAATCATGATGGAAGACCGAATGAAAATTATCGGGAATACCAGTGGATTGCATCGGATTTTCGGAAGCTGGAAAAATACGGATTTCCATATCTGCCGCAGCCAGAGATTGCTGTTTCTTACAGTTATGACAGTGAGCTTATGGCTGCGTATGCAAAAATGCAGTATCGAATGCCATACAGCAACAACCTTGCCATCGCGCATCGGATTCTGGAAGAGAGAAACCTGAATTATAATGTTGTAGATTTGCATCAAATGACAGAACAATATCAGATTCTGATTATTCCGGGTGAAATTGTAATGGATCACGAGCAGGAAAACACGGTGCGGGAATTTGTAAAAAATGGCGGTACGGCAATTATGACAGGGTATTCTGCATGGGTAAAAGAAACCGGTCAGGTATTTGACACGTCGAGACCAGGAAACCTGACTGATGTATTTGGAATAGAAATTGTTGGATATCAGAGGACCGCAGGTATGGAAGTTTCTGAAAAAGAAGAGCAGAAGCTTCGCAGAAATCCGGCAAACGGAAGAGAACTTCTGAAAGTGAGAGAAAAATGGATTGATGTGGATTATTATGAGCAGATCAAAGCAACAGATGCAGAAGTCCTGCAGCGTGAGGAGACACATCAGATTCCAGCTATAACCAGAAATCGGTATGGAAAAGGAGCGGCGTATTATTTGTTTTGTGAAACAGAGCCGGAACTTTTAGGCGAGGTTCTTGATGAATGCTGCAGGGAAAAAAGTATGCAGTCCGTGGTTACACCGCAGGGAGTAATTGGAAGAAAAATAGCGAAAAACCAGTATTTTTATGTGAATCTGACGGGAAAGGAGCAGAAAATAGAGCTTCCAGAAAATGGATATGGGGTGCTGCAGGAGAAAAAGATGGAAGATACCTGCACGCTGCAGGCGTTTGATGGTGAACTGGTGATTTGTTAAAGAAGATTGCATGAGGAAAAGAAAATGAAAAAAACAGAGGACAAGTCAGTTATTTACAAGTCACTCTGGATCATGGGGACAGTTATGATTTTAGCTGTCCTCATTATTGAGCTTGTAAGTATTTTTCTGATTCAGAGAGACAGAAGAAAGACGGAGAGGCTATTTTCTAATACGATAGAGAGCTACGGTCAGTTCTGGGAGGATAAATTTGCATCAACTTCAAAAGCGCTTCTGCTGATGAGCGGAACGGATTCAACACCATATTATCAGCAGCTGTGTATTTCGAAAGATCCGCTAACGGTGGAAACTGCTAAAGTACAGCAGCAGAAAATCATGATCGAAATGGGAGAACGGTATGGAAGGGAAATGATGCTGTTTGTCTATGTGCCGGAACGAAATATTTATTTTGTAAGCACAGAGGAAGGGACAACTTATGCCTATCAGAGAGCGTTTAAAGAGAAAATCATTTCTTATATCGCGAACCAATATCAGGAACCAGAGAAAAACTGGATTTTTATGGAATTTGATGGACATCAGTACCTGGCGCGTATTTATTCGGCTGAAAATGGATACATTGGAGCTGCATTTTCTTTGGAAAGAATTGTATCTGGTTTTGTCGGAGAACGAAAAGATCTTTGCGTAGAAGTGCGGGATAATGAGACAGGAGAAGTAAAAATACACCAGGGGACAAGAAAAAGCGGAATTAGTACAACTTGTGTTTATCCACTGAAATATACAAATGCACAGATTTATGTCAGTATGGATGAAGGAATGCTGGACCCGGGAGGAACGTTCGGAACGCTTCTGCTAATGGGAGTCATGATGCTTGCAATTGCCAGCATTCTGATGGCAATTGGTCTGCAGGGAAAAACAGTTTTTGCGCCATTAGAACAGCTTCGAAGAGCCATGGAGCAGTACAGTACCGGGGATTTGGACGTACGTCTGCCGGAGCGGGAAAATGTATCTCAGATCGGACAGCTCTATCAGACCTTTAATCATATGGCAGATCAGATTCAGATTTTAAGAATTGATGTTTATGAAAAAGAGCTGGAGCGGCAGAGGGCGCGAAGCCGTTTCCTGCAGGTGCAGATTCAGCCGCATTTTTATACCAATATTTTAAATCTGATTCATGGAATGGCACAGATTCAGGATTTTGAAGAAATTCAGAAACTCTGCCGGGTATCAGCTGCATATTTCCGTTATCTGATGGGGCAGAAAGGAACCTTTGTACCATTGAAAGAAGAACTTCGATGTCTGACAAGCTATATTGAAATTCAGCACTGCCGTTATAAAGATATGCTGGAAATTCAGGTAAACGTAGAACCGGAAATGGAGGATGAAATGATTCTTCCACTGGTGATTCAGACTTTTGTTGGAAACAGTGTAAAACATAATATTATGCTGGTTCCGCATCTGGAAATCGAGCTGACAGTAAAAAGAGAAGGCGAGCATGATCTGCTGATTCTGATCGAAGATAATGGTTTAGGATTTAAGAAAGAAATTCTTGATAAAATTAATCGGAATGAGTCAATTGAAGAAGAAGGAGAACATATCGGAATACAGAATGTGAAGGAACGTATCCGTGAATTTTATGGGGAGGCGTATGAATTAAAAATTACAAGTCAGCCGGGATATAGTGAAATTCGCATTTTACTGCCGAGAATAGAAAAACAGTAGAAAGAAGGGAGCAAAAATGAATCTGCTGCTGGTAGATGATGAAATTGCCATGCTGCATATTATGGAGAAGGCAATTGACTGGAAAAAGAAGGGAATTCAAAAGGTTTTTACGGCCTACAATACGGATCTTGCACGGGACATTATCAGTAGTTCCAAAATTGATCTTGTGATCTGCGATATTGAAATGCCAAAAGAGAATGGTCTGAGTCTGATTCAATGGATTCAGGATATGTATCCTGAAATTATCAATATTATTCTGACTGGGTACCCGGATTTTAATTATGCGAGAAGTGCAATTTCCCTTGGGGTTTACCGGTATTTACTGAAACCGATTGCATTTGATGAACTGGAAGAAACAATTGCTTCAGCAGTGGAAAAGCTGGAGGAGTATAAAACAAAAAACAAACCGGAAGCAGATCCGGAGATAGCAGATGCGGTCAATACGATTAAAAAGTATCTGGAAAGCCATTACAGTGAAGTGATTACACGAAAGAAGATTGAAGAATTGGTGCATCTGAACCAGGATCATATCAACCGGGAGTTTAAGAAACAGACAGGATATACACTGATGGAGTATGTACAGCATTATCGAATTTTGATGGCAAAGAAAATGCTGCGGGAGACGACGCTGTCGATTTCTGAAATCAGTATTCGGACAGGCTATGATTCGCCGGCCTATTTTTCTAAAATATTTAAAAAACAGACCGAACGTACACCATTGGAATATCGTGCGGCAAAAGCAAAAGGATAAGTCGTTTTTGTTATAAAACGGGTCGGGATTGAAATTGAGGGAGAAGTGGAAGTGCGGTAAGATAAAACCATCAAAAAACACGGGAGGTAACATAAATGAGAAAGAAAATGGCAGCAGCAGTTTTGATGGCGGCAATGACCGCATCACTTCTTGCAGGATGTGGGGACAGCAAGAGTTCGGACAGCACAAAGGCAGATTCTGCGCAGACAACAGCATCGAACCAAAGTGAAGCAGGAGATAGTACATCCGATCTGAAGGATGGAAAAACAGAAGAACTTCTGATGGTATGGCCAGGATCTAATGCATCACCGGCAGATATGCAGGCCGTAGAGGATGCAATGAATGAGATCATCGGAGAAAAGGTAGATGCAAAAGTAAAACTTCAGATTATTGAATGGGGTGCTTATAACGACCAGACGAACCTGATGCTTTCGAGTGGTGAAAAACTGGATATGGTATTTCTGATGTCCAATATTCGTGAAGATGGACAGAGAGGACAGCTCTATCCAATCAATGATCTGGTAGAGACGTATGCACCGGATGCATACAGTGCAATGGAACGTTATATTGAAGCATGCTATTTCGACGGTGATCTGTATGGACTGCCGACGTATCGTGACCTTGCATCCCAGGCAGGATTTATGTGCCGGGCAGACATTCTGGAAGAGCTTGGATATAAAGCGGAAGATATCAAAAACTTTGATGACATCGAGGAAGTACTGAAAAAATGCCAGGAAGTACATCCGGAACTTTATCCGATGATTCCGTCGGATCTGAACAGTGGATGTTTCCTGAACTATGTAAAAGGAGAGTTTGATGTTGTAACTTCAGGTGTCGGCGTTGATATCGATGATGATGCATCCGATGGAATCACCGTTATTAATACGTATGACACAGAAAAGTACAAAGAGATGGCTGAAAAAGCATATGACTGGAACCAGAAAGGCTATTTTATGCCAGATTCTACAACGAATACAACAACCCGTCAGGATCTGTTCCGTGCTAATACAGCGTTCAGCTATTATGGAAACCAGCATCCGGGAACTGCAACACAGGAAACAATGAACTCCGGTAAAGAAATCGTTTCGATTCCGATTGGAAGAAGCACTATCAGTACTTCCTCTGTTAACTTCTGCCAGTGGGTAATTCCGGCACAGTGCGAGAACCCGAAAAAAGCTCTTGCAGTCCTGAATCTGCTGTACTCAGACTCCGACTTCCAGAATCTGTTCCGATATGGAATTGAAGGCAAAGATTATGTTGTATCGGATGGAATTGCATCTTATCCAGATGGAGTAACTTCTGATTCGGTAGGCTGGGGCAACGAGCTGTGGCTCTGTGGTAATGGTTCTGTTGGCTATGCATGGGAAACTGATCCGGAAAATGTATACGAGAAATTTACGGAATACAATGATACTGCACAGGAATCTCCGCTATATGGATTCATTTATGACACGACAAATGTAAAAAATGAAATTACAGCAATTACAAACGTAACAGATAAATATAAAGCAATCATCGAAAACGGCGATGCAGATCCAAGTACGACACTGCCGCAGTTCAATGAAGAACTGAAATCAGCAGGTATCGACAATATTATCGAAGATATGCAGAAACAGGTAGACGAATGGCTTGCAAATAAATAAACAAGGCAGACAGGGTCGGACGATGAGAATCGGCCGGCCCTGGCTTTTGAGACAGAAAAAGAGGGATTCCTATGGGAAAAAAGAAAACATGGAAAAATATAAAAAGAGCATTTCCATTATATATAATGGTAGCGCCGGGATTTTTATATCTTTTAATTAATAACTATGTGCCGATGACCGGTATCATCATTGCTTTTAAACATTTGAATTTTGCAAAAGGAATTTTGCACAGTGACTGGGCGGGGCTTTCCAACTTTAAATATCTGTTTAAAACACCGGATGCAGCACTGATTACAAGAAACACATTATTATACAATTTTGCATTTATTGTCGTTAATACGACGGTATCTATTCTGATTGCAATTTTACTGAGTGAATTAAGAAGCAAGACAAAAGTGAAAATTTTTCAGTCTGCTGTTCTGATTCCATCTTTGATTTCGATTATCATTGTCAGCTATCTGGTATATGCGTTCTTAAGTGGACGTACTGGCTTTGTTAATGGACTGCTGACTTCTCTTGGAAAAGAAAACATCTCATTTTATACCGAGTCAAAATACTGGCCATTCATCCTGATTTTTGTAAACTGCTGGAAGGGAGCCGGATATTCATCCATTATTTATCTGGCAGCAATTCTTGGAATTGACCAGGAAATGTATGAGGCAGCTGAGATTGACGGAGCAACAAGATGGCATAAAATCAAATGTATTACCCTTCCGCTGCTGAAATCTACAGTAATCACAATGACACTGCTGTCCATCGGAAGAATTTTCTATTCTGATTTTGGTCTGTTTTATCAGGTACCAATGAACTCGGGAGCGCTGATCAATGCAACCAACACGATTGATACTTACGTATATCGAGGACTGATTGAGCTGGGTGACATCAGTATGTCATCGGCAGCATGTGTATATCAGTCGCTGATGGGATTTGCACTTGTCATGATTGCAAACTGGCTTACAAAACGTTACAGCAGTGAGAATGCACTGTTCTGACAGAAAAGAGGACAAAATTATGGTAGGAAAACAGGAACGGCGTTATCAGAGAATGATCACGGTAGTTCTGGCACTGATTTCACTGATTATGGTGATTCCGCTGGTGCTTCTGGTGGTTGCATCGTTTACAAGCAACAATGAGATTGTGCTGCATGGATATTCTTTCTTCCCAAAAGAACTGAGTCTGGAAGCATACAGGTACATTTGGAACGAGAGGGCACAGGTTTTCCATGCATATGGAATCACCATTCTGGTAACCGCGATTGGAACAACGATTGGCGTGATGATGACACTTTTGTATGCGTATGTACTGGCACATGAGAAATTTCCTGGAAAAACATTTCTTGCATTTTATCTGTTTTTCACGATGCTGTTTAATGGTGGACTGGTACCGACCTATATTATGTATACCCGCTACCTGCACATGAAAAATACGATTCCGGCATTAATTATACCGGGTCTGCTGATGAGTGCTTTTAATGTGATTCTGACAAGAACGTATATTCAGTCAAATGTACCGGCGGCATTAAGTGAGGCTGCCAAAATTGATGGTGCAACAGAGTTTCAGGTATTCCGCAAAGTAGTTCTTCCTATGTGTAAACCGATCATTGCAACGGTCGGATTATTTGCCGGACTTGGTTATTGGAATGACTGGACAAATGGATTATACTATATTACAGATACTAACAAATTCAGCATTCAGCAGCTTTTGAATAATATGATTAAAAATATCGAATTTCTTTCCAAAAATGCGAACAGCAATATCAATCTGGCCAGCGTAGGAGGGGGAATCCCGCAGGAGACCGTGCGTATGGCAATCGCCATCGTCGGACTGCTTCCGATTCTGATCGTATTCCCATTCGTACAGAAATATTTTGTAAAAGGAATTTCTATTGGAGCTGTAAAAGGCTGAGAAAAAATTGGGGGAAAGCAAATGAAAATAAAAGAGATGGAAACAGAAAAACTGATTTCGCTTCTCTGCGGCGATCAGTTTATGAATACAAAAGCACTGCCGGAATACGATATTCCATCCCTGGAAATGAGCGATGGACCGATGGGGCTTCGCTATCAGAAAAAGGATAAGGATTCTCTTGGCATTAATCGAAGTGAACCGGCGACCTGTCTGCCGGCGGGAGTAGCAGTAGCGGCATCCTGGAACCCGGATGTAGCAGAGCAGGTAGGAACAATCATTGGATCAGAGGCAGCTGCGTACGGAGTGGATCTGGTGCTGGGACCGGCGGTTAATTTGGAACGGAATCCCCTCTGCGGAAGAAATGTGGAATATCTTTCCGAGGATCCGCTTCTTGCAGGAAGACTGGGAGGTGCCTATATCCGCGGCGTGCAGTCACAGCAGGTCGGCGCATGTATCAAGCACTTTGCTTCAAATAATCAGGAGACCGAACGGGAATATCTGAATGTAATCTGTGAGGAAGATGCCCTGCGGGATCTGTATTTAAAAGCATTTGAAATTGCAATCCGTGAGGGAAAACCGGCAGCGGTCATGACGAGCCTTTCGAAGATCAATGGAACATACTGTGCAGAAAACCGCTGGCTGTTCGATATTCTTCGAAAAGAATGGGGCTTTGACGGACTGGTCATGACGGACTGGTTCGGACTGGACGATCGGGTGAAATCGGCAGAGGCAGGACTGGATCTTGAAATGCCGGGAACGGATGGAAAAAGCACTGCTTATATGGTGGAGCAGTGGAAACAGGGCAGACTGGACGAACACGTGATCCGTGAGCGGGCAGAATGCATCATACGAAATGCGAGAAAGTGGAAGATTCCGAAAACGAAAAAGACAGAGGAAGAACGAGAGCTGCTTTTAAAAGAAAATCATGAAAAAGTCTGCGCAGCAGCAGAAGAAGCCATTGTTCTGCTGAAAAATAAAGAGGATATTCTGCCGCTGCAGCAGGGCAGAAAGCTGGCGGTTATTGGAGAATATGCGAGAGAACCTCTGTTTCAGGCGGAGGGCTCCGGAAAAGTAGAAGGAGCAGGAAAAGAAGACGCCTGGGAATGTGCAGAAAAATGGAACGGAGCAGATAATACACCGTTTGCGATGGGATATCGCAGGAACAATGTGGGAAGTGAAGCGGAGCAGCAAAAACTCCGGGATGAGGCGGTGAAAACAGCAGCGGATGCAGATGCGGTTCTGTTTTTCCTTGCTATGGATTTTGGTTTTGAAGGAGAAGGAAATGACCGTGTGCAGTATGAACTGCCGGAATACCAGGTGGCTCTTTTAAAAGAAATTGCTGCAGTTAATTCGAATGTAATTGCGGTTGTGATGAACGGCGGAGCCGTTGCCATGCCGTGGGCTGACGAAGTAAAGGCGATTCTGGAATGCTTCTACGGCGGTCAGGGGATTGGAAGAGCGATTGTGAAAGTGATAAGCGGAGAGGTGAATCCGTCCGGACATATGCCTGTGTCAGTTCCGGCGTTCCGGGAACAGATTATCTCGGATGAAAATTTTGCAGAGCAGACGGAGCAGGTGACGTACCGCGAGGGTATGTTTATGGGCTACCGAGGATACGAGACGAAAAAAATTCCGGTGCAGTTTCCGTTTGGATTCGGACTTTCGTATACAACATTTGAAATTACGGAGTGCAGCGTGGAGCAGGAGAAAATCACAGATTGTGAGAAAACAGTTCTGCGTGGAAAAATTAAAAATACGGGCAACAGAAAAGGGGCTCAGGTCGTTCAGCTCTATGTGAAAAATCCAAGAGCATGGAAAGCAAGGCCAGCCAGGGAACTTCGCGATTTTCAGAAAATCATACTGGAGGCGGGAGAAGAAAAAGAGTTTGTATTTTCCATTTCACGTGAACTGTTTGAACTCTACGATGAACGCGTTGATGAGCGGACGGTACCGCAGGGAATGTATGGACTTGAGCTTGGATTTTCAGTACAGGATATCCGTGCAGCACAGAAGATCGAAGTAACACCGGTTTTTCCAGTACCAAAACAGATCCAGGGATGGGATAAAACGGAGCGTCTGCTGGAAACGAAGGCTGGGGAACAGATTTTTGAAGAGCTGTATCGTAAAATTACAGAAAAAGCAGGAGGAATCTTCGCGCAGCGTCTGAAAGAAGAGAAAAATGTAAGAGAAATGCTTCTTTCTCAGCCCATTCGTATCGTTCACCTGATGATCTGGAATGAGATGACAGATTCAGAATTAATTGCTATATTGGAAAAGGTAAATCAAGAACTGTATCATGACTACCGGGAAAAGATGCGGAGTTTGGAGAAAAAATGAAAACAATAGAAGAAATGAAATCCTTTCCGGCGGCAAGAAAAAATTACAGACCGGAAAAGGTAGAAAAACTGTCGGAAGAACAGATGAAATGGTTCCGGGATGCGAAGTTTGGCATGTTTATTCACTGGGGAGTATATTCGATGCTCGGAAAAGGGGAATGGGTGCTGATGAATGAGCATCTGGATGTGCGGAAGTATGAGACACTGAAGGATGACTTTCTTGCAGAAAATTTTGATGCGGAACAGTGGGCCAAAAATGCAAAGGCAGCGGGGATGAAGTACATGGTGCTGACAACACGCCACCACGATGGCTTTTGCCTATTCGATTCGAAATGCAGTGATTTTACCGCAATGAAAGGAGCTGCACATCGGGATTTTGTTAAAGAATATGTGGAGGCGTGCCGGAAAGAAGGAATGAAAGTTGGCTTTTATTATTCTCCTCTCGACTGGCGCTTTCCAGGCTATTTCATGCCGGATCTTTACTGGGAGAGTGCAGAGGCACTGAAAAAACAGTGCCATGATCAGCTGATGGAGCTGATGAGTAATTATGGAAAGATTGATCTGCTCTGGTTCGACGGTGAGTGGCTTGCACTTGGAGGAATGGACTGGAATGGAGAAAGAGGCTGGTACAGGAAAGATGACTGGCAGACCAGTGAATATATGAGGGTCAATTATTTCTGGGAGTCGGAGAAACTGATAAATGAAATTCGACAGCTGCAGCCGGATATTATGATCAATAACCGCGGCGGCTGGGAAGGCGATTTCCATGTGCGGGAACGCAGAATCGACGGGATGCGGACGGACAAGCCGTGGGACAGCAACGACTGTATTGCGGATTCCTGGGGCTATATCCCGGGCAGACCAGTGCTGCCGCTGCGCCAGCTGATTCAGAATCTGGTTTCAATCGCCGTGCGGGACGGCAATTATCTGCTGAATATCGGCCCGGACGGAACGGGAAAAATGGATGAAGAGCAGGTAGAACGCCTGCGCCAGGCCGGAGAATGGCTTTCGAAATACGGCGAAACGCTGTACGGCCTGCGCGGCGGCCCTGTGATTGCGGACCGCTGGGGCGGAACGACGTACCGCGACAACATTGTTTATGTGCATATTCTGGAATGGGAAAAAGATCAGATCACGTTTGAAATTCCGGGGAATACAATGGAAAAATGGGAAGTGATTTCCGGCGGAAAAGCAAAACTGACGGAAGAAAACGGAACCTTTTCGATCTCCGTCCCGATTCCGGAGCGCGACAGCATTGATACCATTCTGAAACTTACCTTTGCAGAACCGATTGTATGGGAGGGCTGCAAAGGACGGGAAAATGATGTGTATGGACTTGCGGACGGTCTGAAAGAAGAATAGAGGATACAAAAAAACGGATCGAGTATCTGACTTTAAAATCAGATGTTCGATCCGTTTTTTGCGTGTAAATCGTATCAATCGCTTACTGTTCATTTTCATCCTTCGGCAGCCGCACGATCCGTACCTTGTCGACTCTCCGGTCTGCCATTTTCAGTACGGTTACGTCGAGGCCATCCGAGACGAAATGATCGCCTTCCTTTGGCACGCGCTCGAGGATCCCCATGATCCATCCGCTGACCGTAAAGACGTCAAATTCTTTGTCAATATCGAGCTCTTCATACACCTTGTCGATGCTTGCCGTTCCGGTCACGAGGTATTCGTTTTCGGAAACTTTCTGGATTTCCTGTACAACCGCATCATGCTCATCCCAGATTTCGCCGACGAGCTCTTCGAGGATATCTTCCATGGTGATGATACCGTCGGTGCCGCCGAATTCATCAATGATAATGGCAATATGCGATTTCTTTGCCTGCATTTTTTTCAGCAGCGGGCCGACCTTCGTATTCTCGGTTACAAAGAGCGCCGGGCGGATGATGCTGCTTAGCGGTTTGTTGGTGTGGTAAATGTGGTTGTGGAAATCCTTCTGATACACAATTCCCACAATGTGGTCGATATCATCATCATACACCGGCAGCCGGGAAAATCCGGTGTCGGAGAAAGTCTTAGCGATCTCGGATTTCGTCGCATCGAGCGGAATGCCGATGACGTTGACACGCGGAGTAAAGATCTCTGCGGCCTCCATCTCCATGAAGCCGATTGCATTCTGAATCAGATCACCTTCCTGGTCGTCGATGTCGCCCTCCTGGGTCGCCTCCTCGACGATGGTCATCAGTTCCTCATCGGTGATGCCGTGGTTTTCCGAGGATTTGAAGATGCGGGAGAGCAGCTTCTTCCACTGGGAAAAGAAAAACGTCACCGGGGTCAGCACGATCATCAGAATGTGGAGAAACGGTGCGGAAAATTTGGCGATCGTCTCCGGAGATTCTTTTGCAATGCTTTTCGGGGAAACTTCGCCGAAGATCAGGACCACGATAGTGGTTACGATCGTGGAAACCGTCGCACCGGAGTCGCCGCCGAGAAGCTTGATAAAAAGCACCGTGGCAAGGGAGCTGAGTCCGATGTTGACGATGTTGTTGCCGACGAGAATCGTGGAGAGCAGCTTGTCAAAGTTCTCCAGCAACTTTAACACCAGTTCCGCCCGCTTGTCGCCTTTTTCTGCCATATTTTTCATGCGGATGCGGTTCAGCGAGGTGAAGGAAGTCTCCGTCGCCGAAAAGTAGGCTGAGAGCATGACGCAGATAAGAATGATGATGAGTGACACGATGTCGCTGTTCATTTGTTTTTCCTTTCTTGGGAAACCGGGACACGATGCAAAAAATGTACAAAAAGACATAACCTATCTTGAATCTGGCGGAATCAAAGATAGATTATGTCTCCGTTTATCAAATGATGAAAATAAAGCATCGTCGAGGCATACTGCCTGAGTCGTCCATGTTTCTGTAATCCTTTCGTTGATCAGTAATCCCTTTTATTGTACGGTATGTGGGAATAATTGTCAATAAGGCATGCGAAAATCACAGGAAATACGAAACAGCATTGTTGTAGCTGATATTTTCCACCATCTCTTTCAGAAACTCCAGGTTCGCCGGGTACTCCCCGTTTTCCACCCAGTTTCCAATTTGATTGCAGAGAATCCGGCGGAAATATTCGTGGCGCGGGAAGGAGAGGAAGCTGCGGGAGTCGGTCAGCATGCCGATGAAGGTGGAGAGCATGCCGATGCTGGAAAGCGTCGCAAGCTGGGATTCCATGCCGTATTTGTGATCGTTGAACCACCATGCGGTACCGAACTGCACTTTTGAGCGGATGCCAGGCGCAGCAAAGTTTCCGGCCATGCTTGCAAGCATCGGGTTGTCGCCCGGGTTCAGGGAGTAGAGCACGGTTTTCGGCAGTGCGTCATCCTCGTCCATATCGTTTAAGAAAGCACCGAGCATCGGGGCAAAGGCGAAATCGTTCATGCTGTCAAAACCGGTATCGGCACCAAGTGCACGGAACATCCGCTTCGAGTTGTTGCGGAGCGCTTTGATATGAAGCTGCATGGCGATATTGTGCTTGTGATACAGCCGTCCGAGGTTCGTCAGAAGGAAGCCCTTGTACATGCCGAGCTCTTTTTCAGTGAGAGCACCGCCGTTCATGCGATTTTTAAATACGGCATTCGCCTCAGCAGCCGTGCATGGCACATAGAAGCAGCCCTCAAGGCTGTGGTCGCTGACAACGCAGCCGGCGGAGAGGAAGAAGTCGAGGCGGCAGGAGAGGGCATGCACCATATCCTCCGCGGATGCAATCGTCCTGCCGGCGGCAGCGGCAAGCTTTTCCACGTATTCCGGGAAATCCGGCTTCTCGAGATGAACGGCGCGGTCCGGGCGGAAGGACGGCAGAACGCGGCAGGCAAAGTCTTCCTTCTGTAATGCCAGATGGCAGTGCAGATCATCTGCAGGATCGTCGGTGGTGCACAGATGCGACACATGCTGGTTCAGAATCAGATTGCGCACGGTAAACTCCTTCGTCTGCAGTTTTGCATTCGCCTCATCCCAGATCTCCTTCGCTGTTGCGCGGGAGAGCGGTGTCGTGATGCCGAAATACCGCTGCAGCTCCAGATGTGTCCAGTGGTATAAAGGATTGCCGATCGCGTTCTCAATCGTCTCGGCAAACGCCAGATATTTGTCGTAATCATCGGCGTTTCCGGTGATCAGATCCTCCGAAAAGCCCATCGCACGCATGGCACGCCATTTATAATGATCACCGCCGAGCCAGACGCGTGTCAGATTCTCCATCTGGCGGTCTTCGAGAATCTCCTGTGGATTCAGATGGTTGTGATAGTCAAAAATGGGCATTTTTTCAGCCGCCTCGTGGTACAGTGTTTTCGCCGTATCGGTCTGCAGCAGAAAGTCAGCGTCCATAAAAGGTTTCATATGGAAATACCTCCCTTTTAGAATTGAGCAGTCAGCGCAGCAAGCGTATCTGCCACAGCGCCAGGTCCCTGAAGCATCGAGACAAAAGCATTCAGCACACGGTCAGAAAGTCCGGCGGAAATCAGATCCACACCGAAAATCGAAGCATCGGAGAGCAGCGGAGCCAGAGTTTTGGAAAGGGTCTCGCGGTCAGCCGGTGCGCCGAGTTTCAGATCCTGCACATACGGGCGGACCGTGGCAAGCAGCGGATCCGGGCTCAGATCAAATGCATCGCCGTTGTCATCCACGCCCATCAGATACCGCAGCCATCCCGCAAATACAGCCGGAATTGCCTGAAGATCCGAGAGTGACAGCTCCGGAGAAGCAAGATACGATTTGATCGTCTCACCGAACCGGATGGACAGCTTCTGTGACGTGTCGGTCGCAATTCGCTGCGGCGTATCCGGCATAAACGGGTTCTGGACGCGGATGTTCAGCACTTCATCGATAAACTGCTTCGGAGAGAGAATGCCGGGATCGGTGACAACCGGAAGTCCTTCCACATATCCGATGCGCTCCACGAGCTTTTTCAGTACCGGATTTTTCATCTCCTCACTGATCAGTTCATAGTCCAGCAGGCAGCCGAACACAGCGAGTGCGGTATGCAGCGGGTTCAGGCAGGTGCAGACCTTCATGCGCTCTGTTTTGTTGACAGTTTCCCGGTCGGTAAAGATCCATCCGCTCTTTTCCATCGGCGGCCGTCCGTTCGGGAAATGATCTTCGACTACGAGGTACTGGCATTCCTCTGCATTGACGAACGGAGCAACGTAGGTGTGGCGGGAGGTGACGATCGGCTGTGCATCGGCGAGGCCGTCCTTCTCGAGCATCTTTTCGATGGAAGCATCCGGCCGCGGGGTGATCTTGTCGATCATGGTCCACGGGAAGCTGACTCTTTCCGGGTTCTGCAGATAGGAGAGGAAGCCTGGCTGTACCAGCTTGTTTTCTTCCCATGCAGAAGCGTAGGCTGTCAGGGCAAGGGAAAGTTTTTCGCCATTGTGGGAGCAGTTGTCGGTGCTGACCATCGCAACCGGTTTTTCGCCTGCAAGAAATCTTTCATATAAAAGAGAAGCAACTTTTCCCATATAGCTGGTAACGGAAGAAGGTCCGGCAGCAAAATCGGCAGCAACAGACGGCAGCAGTTCGCCCGCACCGTTTTTCAGGGAATATCCCTTTTCGGTGATCGTAAACGTCGCCATCTGCAGGGAATCCTTGGTAAAGATTTCTTTTAACCGGGCAAAATCCGGAGAATCCGCCGTATCGGTAGCCAGCGATTCTGCGATGCTTCCAACAACGGTTTTCTCGACGGAACCATCGGCTTTTAAGGTCACCAGAATGCTTAAATTATCGTGCGGCTGGTACATATCACGGATGATTTCTGTATCGAAGCCCTCCGCAACGATGACACCGCGGTCAAAGGTACCGTTGTTCAGCAGTTCCTGTGCTGTATTTGCCTGGAAGGCACGGAAAATATTTCCGGCTCCGAAATGTACCCAGCACGGAGATTCTTTCGTGCGGGTGATCATTGCTTCGCGGTCATAGGATGGAAGCGCATAGCCTGCGGCTTCCCACGCTTTGTGATCTGCCAGTCCGGCAGCTGTTAAGTTAAGAGACATCAGTAAAAACCTCCTTTAAATTCCACGTTTGTGACTCTTGTCAATAGCTTCCCAGAGTCCGTTTAAATAAGTCGCGCCGAGTGCGCGGTCATACAGTCCATAGCCCGGCATTGCCTTCTCGCCCCAGATCATACGTCCGTGGTCCGGGCGGATCGGGCCGTCAAAGCCGATGTCGTACAGCGCTTTCATGATCTCATACATATCGAAGCTGCCGTCAGAGGAAAGGTGTGCGGCCTCCTCGAAATCCTGCTGGCTGTGGAATTTCAGATTGCGGACGTGAGCGAAGTGGATGCGGCCCTTTAAGGAACGGATCATATCCGGCAGATCGTTCTCCAGGTTCGTTCCGTAGGAGCCCGAGCAGAAGGTCACGCCGTTGTGCGGGTCATCGACCATCTTCATCATGCGCAGAATGTTTTCTTTATTAATGATGATTCTCGGAAGACCGAAGACACTCCATGCCGGGTCGTCCGGGTGAATGGCCATTTTGATGTCGTACTCGTTGCAGACCGGCATGATGCGTTCGAGGAAGTATTTGAGGTTGGCAAACAGTTTCTCATCATCCACATCGCGGTAAGCGTCAAAGAGCTCTTTCACTTTTGCCATGCGCTCCGGCTCCCAGCCAGGAAGAATTGCGCCGTTTGCATCACCTGCGATAGATTCAAACATTTTTTCCGGAACAAGTGCGTCTACGGCGGACTGTTTGTAGGCAAGTACGGTCGAGCCGTCCGGACGGACGCGTGCGAGTTCTGTTCTGGTCCAGTCGAAGACCGGCATGAAGTTATAGCAGACAAGGTGAATGTCTTCCTCGCCGAGGTGCTTTAACGTTTTAATATAATTATCGATGTACTGCTCACGGTCCGGGCTGCCGATTTTGATGGCGTCGTGGATGTTGACGCTCTCGATGCCGGAGATGTGAAGTCCAGAGGCCTCAACCTCTTCTTTTAACGCGTGAATCGCTTCGCGTGTCCACACCTCGCCCGGGGTAGTGTCGTACAGGGTTGTGATGACTCCGGTTACGCCCGGAATCTGGCGGATCTGCTCTAAGGTAACGGTATCAAATTTGGAACCATACCAGCGAAATGTCATTTCCATAAGAAAAACTCTCCTTTATTTTGTAATGTACTCTCGGAATCTTTCTGTACTTGCCTTTGCGGCTGATTTTCCGCCAGCTGCACCCGAATTTCATCAACGTACGCACCGCGTACGCCTCAGAAATTTGGGCACAACTGACAAAAAATCATCTCACAAAAACAAGCACAGAAAGATTCCGAGAGTACATTGTATTTTGCAAGTGGTGTTCTTTGCTTTTTATTGTATCGTTTCTTAAGAAAAAAGCCATGGCAAGAATTGTTGAGCACATTGCAAAAGTTGCGGCGGTTGGTAGGAAAAAGCAAAATCAGCCTACAAGTGTGATAAGTAATATCTTTCTGGTATGACTAACCAATAGGAAAAACCTATAAGCGATTCATCGAAATAACAATTACCAAAAGGCGTTTTAGGGGTTGCACATAGAAAAAATATGCATTATAATATGCCATGTAATCGAGAAACACATTAAACATATCGACTTAGTAGGAAATGAGAACAGCAAATGAAAAAAACAGACAACAGACGGATGCAGGAGAACAGAATGATGGAGATGTGTTGTTGCTGTTGCTGCAGCTCCAATCAGAATAAAGAAAAATAAGAAACATTCGCAGGCAGAAAAAGCATAGCAGAAATTGCATGTGCGGGCAGGCCGGAACGAATGCCTGCTATTTTTTTAACCTTTTTTAAAAGAAATGCGAATGAACAACATAAGAATAGATAATAAACAGACATAGAAAACGGAGGACAAAAACATGAGAGGATGCGGATGCAGCTTCACCCCAGTTGAAAATAAAGAAACCGAAGAAATCAAATACACCGATGCACTGGCAGAACAGTTTGCAGCAGAAGTCGGAGTAGACCCAAGACCAAATGAAACCCTTGTAGAGATCGATGAGCGCGGCGCTTTCATCCGTCAGCCAAATGCATTTATCCAGCCATTCGGCGATAAAGAAGGCGGCCTGAAAGCAGAAGCAAACCGCTTCGGGATCTACTGGGCAACCGGATGCAACTGGTCCAACCGTCCGATCATCGTGCGGGAGCTTTTAGGACTGCAGGATGTGATCTCGGAGACGAGAGTTTCTCCATCCGGCGAGACAAACCGTTACGGACATGCATTCGGACAGTATCCGGATTTCAAGGATCCGGCGACAGGCGCTTACTTCTTAAGTGAGTTCTATAAAAGAGCAAACCCGGACTTCAAAGGAAGAGCAACGACACCGACCCTGGTGGATGTCAAAGAGAAAAAGGCTGTGAACAACGATTATCACCGCCTTACGAACTACCTCGAAGTGCAGTTCCGTCCATTCCAGCCAAAAGATGCGCCGGACCTGTACCCGAAAAAATTTCGGAAAGAGATCGATGAGTTTAACGACTGGCTCTTCCCGCATATCAACAACGGCCATTACCGCATGGCATTCTGCCAGTCACCGGAAGCATACGATGAGGCATACGAAGATTTCTATGAATCCCTCGATAAGCTGGACAAACGGCTGGAGACGAACCGTTTCCTGTTCGGCGACTACATCACCGACAGCGATGTCCGCGCTTACGTCACTCTGATCCGTTGGGATGTCAGCTACTTCCACAACGTAGGACCGGTGAAGAAACCGATTCGTGATTACAAAAATATCTGGGGCTACTTAAAAGAGCTGTATGCGATCCCGGCCTTCCGTCACGGAAGCGATCCGCAGGTGCTGGCACTTTCGAGACCTGGAAAGAAATTAGGCGAGGTTCTCTTCCGCGGATACAACGAACGAATCCTTGCAAAAGTAGATTTCGAGAAGCTGATGGCAGACGATGGATCGAGAAGAACACTCAGCAAAACACCGGATGAAGTATTCCTTCGCCATCCGGAGGGAGAGACCTACGAGGATTACGCAGGAGAAATCTCAAAAACCATCTGGAACAGCCCGAAATGGGAAGACAGAAACCCGAAGAACGGCGTACTTTCCGTGGATGCATCGATTAATCCGCTGAAAGGACTTTTATAAAGAGATAAGACAGAAGAATCCGGAGCGCTCTGGTGGAACACTCTCAGGCAGCCGGGGTGCGGCCGGAACTGAAAAGAACGAGAAAATGAGGAGGATTTTATTATGAAAAAGACAAAGAAATTCTGGGCAGTATTGGCAGCGGCGGGCCTTTTGGCAGCAAGCTTTGCAGGATGCGGAAGCAATGCATCAGCAAATGCAGGAAGCAGCAGCGGTTCCGCAGCATCATCTTCCGCAGAAGGCAGCTCCGCATCGGATTCCGGTGAGAAAAAAGTGATCAAAGCTGTAACAAGCGGCACACTGGCACCGTACTTTTACGTAAATGATGACAACGAGCTGACCGGTGTCGATATCGATATCGTAAAAGAAGTGTTCAACCGCCTTCCGCAGTATGAACTGAAAATTGAGCAGGCAGATGCACTGCAGGGTGTGCTGAGCGGTCAGTACGACATCGCAGTCAACAACTATGGATATACCGATGAGAGAGCAGAATCCTACTACTTCTCTTTACCATATAAAACCAGCTTCAACGAATACATTCAGAGAACCGGCGATGAGCCGCTGACTTCTCTTACCGATCTGGCAGACCGCGGATACAAAATTGAGCTGAGTGCAGGAAGCCTTACCGCAAATGCACTGGAAAAATGGAATACAGACAACCCGGATCACCAGATCAATATCGTATATTCCAATGCAAACTTCCAGGTCCGCTACCAGCATATCGTAGATGGAACCGCTGATGTGGCAATCGACGACGGACCGATCATCGACAACCTGCTTCCGCAGTTCGGACTGGAAGGTCAGCTGGAAGCAAACGAGATCGACGAGGAGACCGAAGATTTCCTGTTCCCGCAGAACAATACCTACTTCCTGTTTGGAAAGAACGAAGAGGGCGCAGCACTCCGCGAGGATGTTGACAAAGCCTTAAAAGAGATGAAAGAAGACGGAACTCTTTCCAAGATCACAACCGAGTATCTCGGCGTGGACACCAGCCCGGACGAGAAATACTTTGATGAGACACCAAACTAGAATATCGTTTTCGAAATAAAAACAGAAGAGATTACAAAACAGACGGGAAGCGGATCGAGAACATCCGTTTCCCGATTCTAAAAGGAGCGAAAAACATGGCAGAAATTTACCGGGTAGAAAAGGGAAGCGAAGAGTGGAAATACAAAGCATATGATTACGTCAGAACCGATGCGTTCTGCTGCGGACAGAACATTCCGATTGAACTGGAATTCGGACAGGACGAGAGCAAAGATGATCTGCAGGCGATTCTGCTGACAGAAGATCACAAGAGCACTTAGATCG
>OHGZ01000676.1_pt1 | contig 22257 bp, 17 predicted proteins | sample 1567851 | NCBI WGS metagenome assembly OHGZ01 (sample SAMEA3879563, study PRJEB24766) | human gut metagenome | biome: human-associated habitat; feature: feces | place: USA | collected 1985/1987 | reverse complement strand
AAACTATAAGTCTTTTCTGTATGAAGCAACTAAATAGAATAAAGGTAGTACTTGTTGAACAAAACAGGACGGCAAAATGGCTGTCCGAGCAGATTGGTAAAAATACCTGTTCTGTGTCTCGTTGGTGTACAAACACATCGCAGCCAGATCTCGAAACATTGTTTCGCATCGCTGAAGTCCTGAATGTGGATGTGAGGGAGTTGCTTTATGTAGAAAAGAAAAATAATTCAACCTATCTCCAATAGCATGGCAATACCAATTAACATAGAAGACTTGCTTAACAAGTGCAAGATAGAATCCAACCGCATTGAGTTTAAGAAAGGATGGAATCCTGATAAAATCTATCGGACAATCTGTGCTTTTGCCAATGATTTTGACAACATTGGCGGTGGATATATCGTGGTGGGGATAGAGGAAGAGGAACGGACAGGAATTGCCAAAAGACCGGTTACAGGTGTGCCTATTGAGGCATTGAACGATATACAGAAGGACATGGTTGGGTACAATAACAAGATAGAACCTTACTATATGCCTCGTATTGATGTGCAAGAAGTTGATGGGAAGAGTGTTCTTGTGATATGGGCTCCTGCCGGGGTTAACCGCCCGTATAATGTAAGAGAGCGAGTTACGGCAAAACAATCTCCAAGCAAATGGTATATCCGTAGCGGAACAAGTACCATTGAGGCAAAAGGCGAGGTGCTTGACGAACTCAGGGAGATGGCTAATAGAACGCCTTTTGATGAAAGAGGAAATGAGCGGATTGAGATTTCGGATATCTCTCCGGCGTTGGTATTGGATTATCTTCAGACAGTAGGCAGTCGTTTGGCAAATGACTTTGAAAGCAAACCATTTGTAGAAATATTGGGTCAGATGGACTTGTTGACTGGGCCGACCGAGCATCAAACACTTAAAAATGTGGCGGCGATGATGTTCAGCAAGAATCCGGCGAAATTCTTTCCTACAACACAGGTGGACATTGTCATATTCCCGGAAGGGTGCATTGAGAATCCAAACAACATGATAGAAGTTCCCAAGATAGTAGGGCCTGTTCCGGAAATGATCAAACAGACTTTGGACTATATCCGGACGAATGTAATCAAAAAGCGAATTATCAAACCTAAAGACAAGGCGGAATCAATCACATTCTTCAACTACCCTTATCAGGCCATTGAGGAAGCGGTTGTTAATGCACTTTATCATAGAGATTATCAGGAGCGAGAACCGGTAGAGATAACCATCGAACCGAAAAAGATTTCCATCCTCAGTTATGCAGGACCGGACCGTTCAATCAGTCTGGATGCCATTCATAAAGCCGAACATCTGAAGTCACGCCGCTACCGCAACCGTCGTTTGGGTGACTACCTGAAAGAACTTCAGTTGTCAGAAGGTCGTGCAACGGGTATTCCTACGATACAGGATGAGTTACGAAGGAACGGTTCAGAGCCTGCTAGGATTGAAACGGATGAGGACAGAACCTATTTTTTGATTGATATTCCTTGCAGGGAGGGGTTTGAAAATGCGAGCGAGCCATTAAATGAGGCTATAAATGAGGCTATAAATGAGGCTATAAATAAAAATGCTTTGTCTGTTTTATTGGAAATCTCCAAGTCTCCGTATATAAAGAGAAAAGCATTATTGGAACTGATGGATATTTCAAAGGCAACATTAGAGCGTATCATAAAACAACTGTCTTCTGATCCTTTGCGTTTAATAGAGTACCAAGGCTCGCTAAAGACAGGGGGGTATGTATTGACTGAAAAAGGTCTGGCATATTTGGATGCGTTGAAATAACCTTATATCATGACATTATGAGCAGCAGTTTTATTACAAATAAAGAAAAATTCTTATCAGACATCATCAATGGCATATTGCCTAAGACAAATGCGGTTGATATATTGGTTGGCTATTTCTATTTTTCCGGTTATGTACAGTTATCGGATAATCTGAAGAACAAACAAATAAGGATATTGGTAGGATTGGATGTCGATTTACAAATATCCGGTCATATTTGTGAGGTTGAGGCTATTCGAAAAAGATTAACCTCGCGGGGTGCTGTAAAAGAAGAATATTATGAACAGCTTGTAAAATTGATTAATGAGTCTGATTTTTTGGATACGGCTGAAAAACAAGAACAATTCAAAATGTTTTATGGGAAAGTTCTGGATGGCACACTTGAAATACGTAAAACACTTGAACCTTGTCACTCTAAGATGTATTTGTTCGCCTATAACGATTTAGTGAATGAGGGTGGAGAGTTACCAGGTGTCTTAATTACAGGATCAAGTAATCTGTCCTATCAAGGGTTGAAAGGACGCCTGGAGTTGAATGCCCGCTTCAATGACAAACAAGATTATGACGAGGGTAAAAGACTCTTCGATGAGCTGTGGGAGACTTCTGTAGTGATTGTGAGCAAGGACATTCTGGATGATTGGAATAATAAAGTGATGACTCGTATCTGGTACGATAAAATTTACTCACCTTATCTAATGTATATCAGAGTCCTTAAAGAATACTTCAATATCCCTACATCCAATAATATATTGACTCCGTATGATATAACCGAAGGGAAGTATTCAAATTTAAGGTATCAGACTGATGCCGTACAAATGGCTCTGAATGCGTTGAATAATCACAATGGAGCTATCATAGCCGATGTCGTCGGATTAGGCAAAAGTGTGATAGCTTCTACCATTGCACGTAATTTGAGATTACGGACTATAATTGTGTGTCCTCCGCATTTGTATAAGCAGTGGGAAGGTTATCGTGATGAATTCGGATTTACCGCTACCGTTTTCAGTGCGGGGAAAATTGAGGATGCAGTTTTATATTATCAAGAGTTGTCCAAAGAGGGGGAACAGTTCCTGACAATTATAGACGAGGCTCATCGTTTCCGCAACGAATATACACAGGATTATGCCTTGTTACATAATCTTTGTTCAGGAAATAAAGTGTTATTGCTTACGGCCACCCCTTTTAACAATCAACCGGCGGACATTTATGCGATGATCAAGTTGTTCCAGATACCGTCTTGTTCTACGCTTAAAACCGTTGAAAATCTAGGGGCATCATTTAAGGATTTAATGAGCAGGTATAAGACTTTGCGTGAGAAACAAAAGGCTGAAAAGATAACCGATGATGAGATTAAGGCAGAGGTTGATGACATAGCAAAAAAAATCCGCTCAATTATAAGTCCTTTGGTCATACGTCGTTCGCGGTTGGATTTGCAGGATATACCGGAATATGCCAATGATTTAAAGCAACAGAATATTCAGTTGGTATTACCGGATGATCCAGAAGAATTGGAATATGATTTGAGTGGGCTGAAAGAGTTGTACCTTTCTACTCTTGACAGAATTAGCAAATCAGAAGGAGGCAGTGACTCGGTTTATCGTTTTAAGGCAGCCCGCTATTCACCTGTCCTTTATATACGCGAAGAACTGAAAGACAAATTGGCAAAGGAACTTGAAGATAAGACCGGTGTCAAGTTCAATCTTCTGCTTGGCCGACAGACAAACATATCGAGCTTCATGCGCCATTTATTGGTCGCTCGTTTTGAGAGTTCGGTTGCGGCATTTCAGGCATCATTGGGATATATGATCCAATCCTCAGAGCATTTGCTTCGTTGGATAGAGAAGCGTCATAAGATTCCAGTATTTAAGAAAGGAAATCTGCCGGATGTCGAGGCTTTTTATGAGTCGGGTGGGGATGGAACGGAAGAGATTGAGGAACTTTTCGAGAAATATGAAGATCGAGGATTCTTTGAGATAGACATGAAATATGTGAAGGATGATTTCGTGACCGATGTTGAGGCTGATATCCAGTTGTTGAAGAATTTGCGTGTGCAGTGGTTTGGCAAAGACAATATGGTGAAATCTGACCCTAAGCTGGATTCGTTTATTGACATTGTTCGCAAACAGATGAAGAATGAGCCGAACAGAAAGTTGGTTGTATTCTCAGAATTTGCTGATACGGTGAATTACCTGGGCGAAGCTCTTGCGAATGCCGGACTTCCTGTGATGAAATATACTTCGGCGGATGCCACCTCGGCCAATAAAGACTGTATTCGCGCCAATTTCGATGCGGGACTAAAACCCATCTTGCAACGGAACGATTATTACATATTGGTGGCGACAGATGCCATATCCGAGGGATATAACTTGCATCGTGCCGGAGCGATTTTCAATTACGATATACCTTATAACCCGACTCGTGTCATTCAGCGTATAGGTCGTATTAATCGTATCAACAAAAAGGTATTTGATAAACTATACATTTATAATTATTTTCCGACAGACGTAGGTGAAGCCGAGACCAGGACAAAGGAAATTTCTACGCTTAAGATGGCCATGATTCACGCCATTATGGGAGAGGATACAAAGGCTCTTACCAAGGAAGAAGATTTGCAAGCCTATTTTAAGGAACGTTACCGTAAGGAATTCGCCCGTAGTGAGGAAGCATCGTGGGATACTCCTTATCGTAAATTGCTAAACAGCCTGAAAGGTACCGATGCGTATGACCAGGCTATGGAGCTTCCACATCGTGCAAGGACTGCACGTAATATGAAGAAGCCAAGAAAAGGAGTATTGATGTTCGGGCGTAAAGGAGACGATTTTGTATTTAAGATAGGAGATACGATAAATAGTCCGGTAATGATTCCAGCCGAAGAGGCGATTTCGCTTTTTGATGCAGATAAAAGTGAACAACCTGTTGATTTCACTCGTGATTTCGATGCTGTGTATCAAAAGGTGAAAGCCTCTTTATTCAGCAGCGATGTAACAGAGCGAAATGAGAAAGAGTTGATAAATGCCTTGGCCAAAGTAAAAGTCTTGATGAAAAATCAGTTACTGCCTAAGGATTATTTGTCTGATTTGGTTCAGGTCATTAAGGCTGATGCATTGTCGGGATATGAGATAAGATTTATCAATCAATTAGTTCCCAAAGATGCCGCAAAATTGCCGTTGAGAATCTCCGCTGAATACTTGGCACGTATGATTAATAGCCAAAACAAGGTGGATGAAAGTGAAGAGACATTGATTTTAAGTGAAGAATTACAATAAAAAAAGACTCAAAATGGAATTTAACAGAATATATAATCGACAGGAGTTTGTCAACTTTCTACAAAACAGTTTTTTACCTGAGGATTTTATGCCATCTACAACTCCCGTGGAGTTTAGAACCAAAATGAAATATACTACCCAAGCTATAAAATTGGGTTCGTCAGATACTCTTGACCTGGTGGTGTACGAGGTAAAACACAATTCAAAGAATGATGCCCGTATTTCGCTTTCAAAAGAAGCGTTCCGCATGTTGGCCGACGAAATGGAAGACAGGGCCTTGGTAATCTTTGTTCCTGAAGATAATAACGATAACTATCGCTTTTCGCTTATTGAGATTACGCTCGAAGTGAAAGATGACTCGGCTCGTATCACACGGAATTATAGCAACCCACGCCGGTATAGTTATTTCCTCGGGAAAGGCATTGCCTATTACACCCCCAACAAGTACCTGAATGAAAAAGGCCGTGTTGTCAATGCAGAAGATTTGCGCAGTCGTTTCTCTGTCGAGGTGCTTACAAAGGAATTCTATCAGGAGTTGAGCGATTGGTATGCTTGGGCCATTAAAATCATACGTTTCCCCAATGACCTTAACGACAAGACGGATGATGATAAGTTTAACAATGAGAGTGCCATCCGCCTGATTACCCGCTTGATTTTTGTTTGGTTCCTGAAGCAACGCCACCTTGTGCCTGACGAGTTTTTTGACGAAAAATATATTACAGACAATCTGATAGCGAGCTTTAATCCGCATGCAAAAGTTGATTTGTTTTATAAATCCGATGAAAGCAAGTATTACAAAGCCATCTTACAGAATCTCTTCTTTGCCATGCTCAATAGTCCTATTACGCCGGAAGGAAGTAAAGAGCTTTCAGAGAGGCATTTCAGAAAAGGCCGTGGGGATTATGATAACAACAAGCTGATGCGCTATGAGTACTATTTTAAGAACCCGCAGTTGTTTGTCGATTTGGCGAACAAGACGGTTCCGTTCTTGAACGGAGGACTGTTCGATTGTTTGGATGAGAAAGACAAGGATTTGTATTATGATGGCTTTAGTGACCGAGAAGCAGTGAAGAAAGCGTTGATAGTTCCTGATTATCTTTTCTTTGGCGAGGAGGTCGGCAAGAATATAGACCTGTCGGAATGGTACGGAGACAAGAAAAAGAAGAAAGTTTCAGCCCGAGGAATAATTGATATACTGAAACGTTACAATTTTACCGTAGAGGAAAATACACCATTCGACAAGGAGGTATCACTTGACCCGGAATTGTTGGGCAAAGTGTTCGAAAACCTGCTTGCATCCTACAATCCAGAGACGCAGACTACAGCCAGAAAACAGACCGGCTCGTTCTATACCCCTCGGGAGATTGTGCAATATATGGTGGACGAAAGTCTGGTTGCTCACCTCAAACGCACCGTGGGTGATGACCTTGAAACTCAATACCGTCAATTGATGCAATATACAGACGAGGTTGTTAACTTTACCGTAGAGCAGCGAAAACAAATCATGCAATCGCTCTATAACTGCAAAGTTCTTGACCCAGCCTGTGGTTCTGGAGCTTTCCCTATGGGTATGCTGCAACAGATGGTGCATATTCTTAGCCGTATTGACCCCGATAATACGCAATGGAAGGAGATGATGCTCAATAAGGCTATTGATGAAACATCGGATGCCTATCGCACGGCATCTTCTGATGAACGCCGGGAAATCCTTGCGGACATCGAGCGTAGTTTTGATGAAAGTGTCAACCGCCCAGATTATGCCCGTAAACTCTATTTGATTGAAAATTGCATTTACGGTGTCGATATACAGCCTATCGCCATTCAGATTAGTAAGTTGCGCTTCTTTATTTCATTGGTCGTTGACCAGAAATCCAATGATAATCCTGTTGAAAACTTTGGCATTCGTCCGCTCCCGAACCTTGAAGCGAAATTTGTGGCAGCCAATACGTTGATAGGATTGGATAAGAAAGATGCATCTTTGTTTGATAGTGCGGAGATAAAGGCAAAAGAAAGTGAATTGAAGATTGCCAAGCACAAAATCTTCAGGGCAAAGACTGTACGCACCAAGCGTAAATATCGGCAGATTGTAAACGATTTGCGTCTGAAAATAGCTAATATGTTGGAAGATTGTGGTGCTGTGGGTAATGCTGAAGCTCAGCAATTGGCTGCTTGGGACATGTTCAACCAAAATGCCTCTTCACCATATTTCGATCCTGAATGGATGTTTAACGTAAAAGAGGGATTCGATATTGTGATTGGTAATCCGCCGTATATAAGTGCTATAGATTTGAAAAAATCGCTCGGTAATACAAATTACAAGTACCTAAAAAGTCTTTTCCAAACTTCAAAAGGTACGGTAGATATGTATGTTTATTTCTTTGAAAAAGGCCTAAACTTATTATGTGATGGTGGTACATTATCTTTTATAACTCCTAACAAATATCTTTCAGCCAATTACGGCAAAACATTACGTGCTTACTTGATGACTAATGCAAAAATAACAACTGTGTTAGACGTTTCAAGGGATAGTGTTTTTGATGCTGATACATATCCAGTTGTTAGTATTATTCGCAAATCTTCTGATACTAAAACTTATGAATTTATAGCTATTGACAAATATAAAATTGAGCATAAATTCAATTCTTCGCAACTATCTGAATTACCAGAAAACAATTGGGGGTTCATACTTAGCACCAAGTATAAATTAACCAAAAAAATTCTTCTTAAAAGTAAATCAATTTTAGATGTTTGTAAGATCAATGCAACATCTACTGCTTCTGAAGCAGACGAGTTTCACAATTCATTATATAATGATGAAAAAATAGGACTCAAACTTATCAATACAGGAACGATAGATCCGTATTGTAACTTTTGGGGAGCTCGCACTTTGACTGACAAAGGAGAACAGTATTTATACCCAATGCTACCCAATAATGCAAAAATATTAGGGATAAATCGATATAATCTTTATAATAGTCCCAAAATTATAATTGCAAAAATGTCACTCCGTCTTGAAGGCTTTTTTGACGAGAAAGGTGAATATGCATCAATCAATACCAATTGTCTGCATAGCATAAAAGTTAGTCCTTTAAAGTTAATGGGATGGATACATAGTAAATTATTTAATTATATATATGAGTGCTATTTCGAGGGATTGAGAATGTCTGGTAATTATTTGCCATTTACAGCACCTTATCTCTCATGTATGTGTGTACCAGTGAATATAAATTTTTTGGAAATAGATAATTTAGTCAGTTCTATATTCAATGCTAAACGTTTAGCATTGGACACAGACATAACTGCATTAGAACAACAAATTGACTTGTTAATTTATCATCTTTATAATCTTACTTACGATGAAGTGTTAATAGTCGATCCTCAAACATCTATAACACGGGAACAATACGAATCATAAATATATGAGTAATCTTGATAAAGAAATAATTATCAGGAGATTGGCAATTATTAAGTATTTGTACAATCTCGGCGCGCAACAGTCAATGCAAGTTGATACGGTTGCCGGCTTTTCGATTTTGTCATTTCACGATTGTGCGGAGATGTTTCTTCTTTTGGTTGCGGAAAATAAAGGAATGAAAGGAGAGAGTGTGTTTATGAACTACTGGGACAAAATTCCAGAATTAACACTTAAGGAATCAATGCGCATTCTTAAAGAGAGGCGTGTTAACATAAAACATAAAGGATTATTTCCTTCTAAGAGTGATATTGAAATCAGTCGTATAACTATGGCTGATTTTTTAAGTCAGAATACGAAAATACAATTTGGGCTGGATTTCTCATCAGTATCCGTATCATCTTTAATTTCATATAACGAGGTAAAAGCATACATTGATGTGGCAGAAGAATATCTTGTAAAAAGTGATCTTTACAATTGTATGGTGAATGCTAAAATAGCATTTATGGAATTATTATCATCTTATGAAGATACTAAAAGAGGAAAGTATCATATAAATAGCATAACTGATGTAGGCAGAAAAATAGGTAACGAGTATCAAAAACTTATTGGACATGATGAAAAATCTGGCGAGCGATGGTTTCGTGATGTTTCGGAAACAATGAATCGGATACGTGATGTATTGAAAATTACTGCTCTTGGTATCGATTACCGAAAATATGCCTTTTTTGAATACATTACTCCAGCAACAAATGTTTATTGGGGTAATGGTGGTCGTGAATATCGTTCAATGCCAAAAGACTACTATGAAAGCAGATTCAATTTGCGAGCGAGTGATTGTCGATTTTGTATTGACTTCGTCATTGATAGTGCGCTGAAATTACAAGAGTTTGACTATGATATAAGTAATTTAATAAAATAGTTATGTCTTAAAATTTTGAGATTAGCAATCTTGGATGATATCAATTATAATCGAATAATTACTAAACATGGAATCAGAGATTAAGAAAGCATTTATATCCTATGCCTGGGATAATGAAGAACATAAAAATTGGGTGTTAAAACTCGCATCTGATTTACGGCATCATGGAATTGATGCAATACTGGATCAATGGGATGCTAGGTTAGGTAACGATTTGTCATTCTTTATGGAGCAAGGACTTACAACATCTCATTTTGTATTGTGCGTGTGTAGTGACAAATATATAGAGAAAGCTAATGGCGGAATAGGAGGAGCCGGATATGAAAAACGAATCTTAGCAGCAGAAATGATGGATAATGATGATAAACGATTTATTATTCCAGTAATCAAAAGAAATTTCCAAGTACGTAAACTTCCAACATTTCTTTCAGGATTAAAGTATGTAGATTTTGATAATGGTCAGTATTATGATAACTATCAAGAACTTCTAGAACGTATTTATGATGAGGATATAAAGAAAAAGCCGCCACTTGGGAGTAATCCGTTTATTTCATCAATAATATCAGACCAGATTACAACAAAACTTAGTATAGAACAAATAGAATTCCAAAACCCTGTTTTTGAAGGGAAAGCATCCTTTGACTATAAGAGGAATAGTGGTTCATATACTATAGGGGAAGGTGATTATATATTTGTTACTCATTGGAGTGAATGTGGGCATAATTCTATTCATTGTTATAGAGATTACATATATAGATTGGGATATAATCCTAATTATACTGAATTTCCGTCTCCTAACGAGTTTATTAATTTTGATTTTAGTTCACGGGTTAAGTCTGTTAACGTTGGGGAAATTGTGCTGTTGGAGAATCGCAATCATAAATTTGCTGCACTTAGAGTTACAAGAGTGGTGAGAAGAGATGAAGACATAAACCATTTGTTAGAATTTGAATACAAAATATATAAGGAAATAGAGAGTGAATGAGATTAGTACTCATAAAGACTATACACTATGTTAATAATTTAAATATGTCCAGATTAAGCAAACTATACGAAGCCATGGAAACCCTTCGCAAAGAAGGGCTTCCAGTAGATGAGAACCTTGAAAAGAAGGCCAATGAATTGGAAGAAAACATCATCAAGAAAGAAATTCTTCCGGTGTTGAGCAAGACCATTGAGCCAGCATTGCAGCCCGTAAAGCGGGAGTTGGTGTTGGTAGTGGATTATGTGCCCGGACAACCATTGAGCGTTCATTTGAGCCGTAAGCGTAATTTTGCAGCGGAATTAACCGATGCCAAGGAAATGGTGCTTGATCCGGAGGTAACTCATCGGAATCACCTCTCAAGTTCAGAGGGAAAAATAGAGCGAGGTCCGGCAAGAGATTTGTCTGTGGAATTTCCGGATGGAACTGTCATCTCTGAAAAGACTGCCGCAGAAACGCTGGTTGCGGTCGTGCAGAAAATCGGGGTTGCAAAAGTGCACCAAGTGGTAGAAGAGTATAACTTGAAGTTTTGTAAAGTTCCAGTGATTTCAAATCGAAGGGATGCCAAATATGGTCGAAGCCAGCGGGATTTGGGTGGAGGATGGCTGCTAATAACTCACAGCAACAATCCAATGAAAAAGGCTTTCATAGAAAAAGTTTCCGAGGTCTTGCATCTTGGTATAAAGGTCATATTAAAGGATTAGGTTCAGGTATGCTGGCCGATTTTGGCGCAGTTGGCAACAAATAAATCCGTGATAGTATGGACGCAAAGCAGTATATGATTGTAGATTTGGAGCGACGCGATGACAAGCGAATGTTCATCACCGAACAAGTCGCTTCGATAAGCGAGAACAAAAACGGCCTTTGGACGGTGCGGTTCTTGTCCTCGCCCCGTGTGTTTAACTATAATCACTCCAGACTGCTTTATCTCACGCATCCGGAAGCGATAGATATGGGTGAAAAGGGACTGTATGTCAGGAATAAGCATATAACAGATGTAAGCGAGTTGCTTCGCTTCACCGATGGCCGGTATACTTTTTACCGAGTGACTTATGCCAACGGTTATTCTGAAAACTTTGACGAAAATGATGTGTATGTAACCCGTACACCACTTGATAAAAATGGATGTTCTACCTGGGATTATCTGCGGAAATTGGCCGCAGAAACGGGTCTGACCACCGAAGATGACGAGAATATTTTGTCCAAACAGTATGACTTGGTGGACTTGAAGCGCGGCAACGTGCCTTTGGCACAATATCTTGGCGACAAGACGAAGTTGGCAGTCTATCGTGAGCCTAAACAGGTATTTTTTCCTTTCGGTTGCAATGCAAGCCAAAAGGCTGCCGTGGAAGCTGCATTGATGCATCAGACAAGCATCATCCAAGGTCCTCCGGGTACAGGCAAGACACAGACCATTCTGAACATCATTGCCAATCTGTTGCTGGCAGACAAAACTGTGTTGGTGGTGTCGAACAATAATTCAGCCGTTGAGAATGTGGCGGAAAAACTTGCAGGGGAAAGTCTTGACTTTATCGTGGCGAAACTGGGCAGTGTGCAGAACAAAGAGGCTTTCATCGCCAATCAACCCGATTATCCGGATATGAGCGGTTGGGCGATAAAAGAAGAGCCTGCTAGACAACAAGCACAAAATTCGCTTCATACCGTTACTCAAGGATTTGATGCCCAGACACGCCAAGCCCAGTTGAAGGCAGAATACGACGCATTGCTGAAAGAAACGAAGTATAATGACATGCTTCAACTGGAATCTTCCGACAATGAGTGGCTGAACGACAAACGTTCTTCCAAACTGATGAAACTGCTCAATCTTTATCAACTGAAGATAGAGAACAGCTCCAAAGCTGACATCTGGTTTCGGCTGAAGTGGACTTTTTTATTGGGTATGAGGATATTCTCGTTTCTCGGAGGCAAGCCGTCGGATGTGGTTACGGGCTTGGAATCTGCCTATTATTTTTCCCGTAAGACTGAAATAGAGCAAGAGTTGGATGCTATTGCCACAACGCTGCAATCCATCGACATTAAACGGTGTACGGCAGAATTGCGTTCCGCATCTCTCTTGGTGTTGAAAAGTAAGATGGCAAAACGCTATCGAGCCTCAGAAAGGATACGATTCACCACCAAAGACATTAAGCCGAAAACCGAGGAGTTTTTGAAAGAATATCCGGTCGTGCTCAGCACTACCTATTCCGCCAAAAGTTGCATCAGCAAGGATATGGTTTTTGACTATGTGATTATGGACGAGGCATCACAGGTGGACATAAAGACAGGTGCGTTGGCGTTGTCTTGTGCCATGAATGCCGTAATCGTGGGTGATGACAAACAGCTTCCTAACGTGGTCAGCAGGGAAGAAGCTCAGGCATTGAACGCTATCCTGTCTACATACAACGTGGATGACAAGTACAATGCCGCCACACACAGTTTCTTGCAATCTTGTGTGGAGGTGTTCAAGGACGCGCCGGTTACGCTGCTCCGTGAGCATTATCGTTGCCATCCGAAAATAATCGAGTTCTGCAATCAAAAATTCTATGACGGTGAACTGGTGTCCATGACGACAGACAAAGGCGAGGACAAGGTGTTACAGGTGGTGCGGACAGTCAAAGGGAATCATGCCCGTGGGCATTTCAACCAGCGTGAGATTGACGTGATAACCCAAGAAGTGATGCCAGAATATGCGGATATGGGCACTGTGGGCATCATCACTCCTTATCGCTCACAAGCAGAGGAAATCAATAAAGTCATTGGGTCAGACATTGCCAGCACGGTGCATAAGCATCAGGGACGTGAGTGTGACACAATCATCATGAGCATGGTTGATAACGCTCCGACAGAGTTCTCCGATGACCCCAACCTGCTCAATGTGGCCATCTCACGAGCCAAAACCCATTTGTGCATAGTGACCAATGGCAACGATATGCCGCAGGACACAAACATAGCCCAACTCATTGCCTACATCCAGTACAACAATTTTGAAGTGAAGGAGAGCAAGCTCCATTCTGTTTTTGATTTGTTGTACAAGCAATATACGGCAGAACGTTTGGCATACGAGCAGGCTCATCCGGTTGCATCCGGATACCTGTCTGAACATCTTGTGTATAATATGTTGCTCAAAGGTATAGCTCATTTGGAATTGGCAAACACAGAAGTTTTGTGCCACTATCCCCTGTCAAGATTAATTGCAGACTGGGGCGTGTTGGATGAACAGGAAAAAACTTTTGCCGAAAGTCCTTTCTCACACGTAGACTTCTTGGTTTACAACTCTCTCACCAAGCGTCCGCTTCAAGCAATAGAAATTGACGGTTGGCATTTCCATAAAGAAAGCGAATCCCAGCAATCGCGTGATGCCCTCAAAGACCGAATACTTACGAAGTTTGGATTGTGTCCGCATCGTATTTCTACAGCGGATACGGTGAATGAGAAAACGGTAATGAAAATACTTCAGGCAAAGTCTTAAAAATGTAAAATTTACCAGATTTAATCTGAGTTTTCATCTGTTCTAATACGCTGCAGCCAGTTTGAACAAAGTACTGGGATTGATTCAGACATTGTTGATTTGAATATATTGTGCAGATGCATCAACTAACTTTGCCAGATGTCATTTCAGTATTTGCCGGATTTTCAAGATGGATTGTTGCTGAGATTATTCAGTCTACGAAATCTCATGTGCCAGAATCAATAATAGAAGTTTGCCATGCCATCAACCAATCTTTGTAAGGGAATATATGGTATGTTCATTGGATATTCATAACATGATTCTGATAGCGAGTTTGGCTATGGACATGACGAATCAAGATCAAAAATAGGGAAGACAATATCAACGACATGTCCAATTGTCCAAGCATGGGACTGTCCGATATTCTGCCGAATGGATACAAGAGTTTTTGTTTTCGACCTCGCACTTAGGAATATCCCAGTTTCACATGATGTGTTACCTCAAATCATAACTTGGTTAAAGTCCTATCCAGTTCTTCTGCGGGAACTATATGCATAAAGCAGATATTATAATTGGCTACAAAAGAGATAGGATTTTTCGTCCACTGTCCAATTCCTCCATTGATTTTCCCGTGCCCAGCTTGCTGTTTTAGTGGCACTTATCCCGCCGCCGAAAGGCGAGTGGGGTATTAGGCTCCCCCATAGGGTTTACTACTGGCAGATGGGCAAGCCCGGCATGGATGATAGCCTCACTTCAAATAATGCAGAGGATGTCCGGTTCCCAGTGTACATACAAAAGGAAGTATGGCAGATTGCACCTGTATGATGAAACCTGCCATAACTTTGCTTTATTCTTATATCTACACCCCTGCATTAAAGTAAAGCCGGGAAATGTCACAGAAAAATGTCACACCGGATTTGATGGTATAGGGGCTCAATAATGGAAATCTCGGTTGTATTTGTATTCTTTCCCTTCTTTTACGACCATCCGCTTGTTGCATAGGAACTTTGCCAATTCCACCGTCTTGTTGTACCCCAGTTTTATCCCCAACTGTCCGTAGCTTTCTTTCAGCCTTTCAAGGTAACCGTTATAGCCGCTGATGTTTCCGTCCTCAAAAGCGGTGTTCAAAGCGGAACGGTGCGAATCCTCAGGTATTTCCTTGTACGGGTCGAATGGTTCTTTAGGCGGGCGTCCTGGTTGCCTTCTCTGGGGCTGATATGACTCCACCAGTTCGGGCAGGGAATCATCGTTTACCCGGAAGGCTAACGGTTCAAACTCACGGTCACGGCTGTGTATGGCTTCCACTATGCTTATGGACTTGTCATCTTTGTCAGGCTCTATCTGCATGACGGTTTCCGCCTTGTTGTTCAGTTCCGTGCCGACATGACCGCGTGCGTGTTCGTCATTCTTGTTCTGATGCAGGACGGTATGGATGTGTATCTGCCTGTCATCGGTCCATTGCATGAATTTGGATATCACATCGGTGGATTCACCGGGTGAATTGATATCATGGATGAAGTCCCGGATGCCATCTATGATGACCAGACCTAAATCGGGTATCATGCCGATTGCCTCTTCCGTTATAGCCAGTCGTACTTCGGGCGAATATTTCCGGAGCGCCAACATCGTCAGGTTGTCTGCATCACAGTCTTTCGGCAGACCTGCCAGTCTCAGGATTCTGTCCAGAACTTTCTGGCAATGGTTCTTGCCCTGTTCCGTGTCAACGTAGAGAATCTTCCTTTTCCCCTCCGGGAAGCAGGCTCGGTAATGTAGCACTGTGCCATTCTTCAGGGCGGCCGCAGCGATGGCGGAGACATTGAAGGTCTTCTTGCTTTTGGCTTTACCGATAGATGCACTGAAGTTTCCAAGAGTCCCGATTGTGGAATCATCCACCATAAGCACGGAAGCGGACTGTTCGTATGTCCCGGTCATACTTATAACAGATTCTTTTATGTAGTTTCTCAATTCCTCCGGAGTAGGAATATTGCAGCTCGTCTTTTCCATATTCCTACAGTTCTCTTGGTTTGGCCTTATGTCTTGTCGCAGCAAGCATCTGCTCGTGTTCTTCCTCGAAGCTCAGAGGCACCCGGCTTTTTCTTCCGGTCTCCAGCCATTTGTCCAGTTCGTCGCGATATACGAACAGATGTTTTCCCTGCTTGATGACAGGTATCCCTCCATGCTTGGCCTTGTAATAGAAGGATGACTTGGATATTCCAAGGTAGCTGCATACTTCCTCGACGGTCATGGGGACATGCAGGTTTTCTTTGGCTGGAGCCTGTTTTGCAAGATTGTCTTTCAGCGCATTTTCGAGACTCTCGATTCTTTCGCAAAGTTTGCCTACCACTTCCGGCAGGTCATTGAATGTCAGTTTTTCGTTTAGCATGTTTTTAATATTTAAATGTTAAACATGCTGCAAACCAACATAATGATATTATGCAGATTATAATCAGCAGAAACTAATTATCGCTGTCTGCTGAAGTTTGCATACAACTGAAATGATAGTCCCCGTTTTCCGGGACATCTATGGCGATTATGGCGGGAACTGAGTCACGAAGATTCTTACAAAGGTATTCGATTGTAGCATTTTCCAATTCATGCGGGAATATTGTTTTTATGAACTTTGCCCTGTCGATTAAAGGGATATCAAGTCTCTCCCCGATATTCCATGCATAATGTCTCAGCGAAGGGGACTTGATTTGATTATCGGGCTTGGAACGAACCGGTTTATATAGTTCCGCTTGTCCGTATGCCAGAGATTCTATGTTTTCATGGAGAGTTTCAAGATCGTCTATGGATAAGAACTGTGACATTTCGTGTGTGGTGTATTCATGTATCGCATGCACAATAGCAGTCTTCTTCTCCATTTCATTGCGCCGCAATTCTTCTATGCGTGCTTCATATTCCTTAAGATATGGACTCTCGACGTGTTTTTCACTGGTTGCATTATCAGTTGGAGGCAATTCTTCCTTGGTATCAGGATTTGCTTCGGAAGAGACAGTTCCTCTTGAGGATAACTCCTTGCAGCCAAAAGAAAGATAGTTCTTGGTGAATAGTGAACAGAAAAGGCGTTGCAGTGCAGCGCATGACATGATTGCAGTTACGGTCCCTAATATGACCGGAGTGGAGTAGTTAATCAGGTCAATCTGATAATTGTCGTACAATATAGTTGACACTGCTGTAAAGACGACACATGTTACCGCAAGGACCCGGCTTGTCTTTTTGATGGATATTTGGTTGCTAGCTGCCATAAACTGTTATTGTTTGAAATTATGATAGGACAAAAATAGATGTCCGATTTCAGACAGTTGTAAATAATGACAGAAAATCAGCCGGGAATTAAGAAAAAATATGGTTAGAGTATGATTTTCAGCGAAAAATCATACTCTAACCGATAAAACAGGCACGAATCAGTCGGGTCAGCCCTTTCTTGTCAATGTGATTCTGGTGGTCGCCTCACGCTTGTTGCTGTCCACAACTTTCATGTAGCGTTGGGTGGTGGTTATGCTTTTGTGAGCCATGTTGCTTTGGATGGTACGGATGTCAGTACCGGCTGCAGCCTGAAGGGTCGCGTATGTCCTGCGGTATGAATGGAATGTGATGTTTTTGATGATCCCGGCAGAACGGATCCATTCCTTCATCGGCTGCTGCGTCCAGCTCCGTTTCAGACCTTTGAATACCAGACCGGTCTTTTCAGGACTGTAGCCGATCAGTTCCAGGGCTTCATCGCTTATCGGGATGATGTCCTCGGTCTTAGTCTTCTGGGTGATGGTATGGACACATTTCCCTCCGGCAGCGAAGTCGACGATTTCTTCCCAGCAAAGGGAAAGAACATCGCTGAGCCGCAGACTGGTCAGACACGAAAAGAGGGAAGCGGTCTTCAGAACAGGTATCTTGCATGGGGTTTCGGCAAGGCAATACAGTTCTTCCACACTCAGATACTCCTTGGCAACATCTTCCGGTTCGATTTTTTCCAGAAAGTCATTGACATTGGTCTATATCATCCTGTTACGATACAGAATCTTCAAGAATCCCCGGAAAGTAGACCAGTAGCCGGAAGCGGAGTTCTTTGAAATAGGTCTGTCACGCCGGAGCTGCCTGGCATTAAGCAGGTATTCCCGAAACTTGTTGCACAGGTCCACATCTATTTCCTCGAAAGTGCATTTGCCGTGGACGAAGTTGTAGAAGTGCTGATAGACGAATCCCCATTTCTGGTCGTGTTTGGGAAGTTGCTTACGGTAGTATTCCAGGAAATCGGCCTTGTATTTCCTCTTGTCGAAGAAATCATACCGTTCATTTACGATGGCTTCAAACCGCCGGCACCGGATTGCTTCAGCCTTTTCAGACATGACGGCGTTGAAGTCGCGTTCACGCTGGTTCTTGGGATTGGCATAGATGTAAATGTTCAATCCTTCGTGGCGGATGGTCTTCATCGTTTCCTGATCCCGGTAGCCCGGATAATAATCAAGGTAGAACGACAGCATACCTTTCTTCAGAGGGCGTGTCCTCAATGTAACAGTTTTGCATTCTGACATAATGATGAATATTAAATGGTTATAACTGATTTTTGCTGCGAAAATCCTTAATGCTTTTATACAGACCATAATCAGCAGGAAATAATTTTCAGATAATTACAATCGGTCGCATTTGGCCACTAACGGGCTCCCATGATGTGGTCGAATTCCACTTTCAGAAAGCGCACGAACCTGCCTTTCTTTTCCCGTTTTATTTCGTGGAATTGCAGGATGCCGTAAACTGAATCCCTGGTGAGATTGTATTTTTTCATGGCTTCCTGTACAGTGTAATATTCAGACGAGTCACCTTCGGCGGTCTGTTTTGACAGGTCGAAGTGAAGTTTGGAGTAGAATATCTGGCCGTGCTCTTTTTTCGAGGGGATGTTGTTGCGATAGATATGCGAACGGATGGCTACACGGGTCATTCCGTACTTCTTCTCGATTTCTTCGGGAGTGTACCATTCGGTCAAGGCATAATCCGTCTTGTATTTGGCAAATGCCGCATCGATATGCTTTTTGCTGTAGTAGTTGAATTGGCGGACTTTGACTTTAGGAATCTTATGCTGCCGAGTATAAGTCCATACCCATTTAGCATTGACTTTATACTTTTCCGCTATTTCTTCAGCGGTATAGTATTCACTCATGTCAAAATCGTCTTTAGGAACTATTCGTTCATAAGGTTTTGTCTTTAACATTAGCTCAATATCCGCACGGCGGATAAGAGATTTCTTCCCGCTGATACGGGATGCTCTTAGTTTTGATTCCTTTACCAATTTATAAACATATTGGCGGGTCACCCCCATGAGTTTGGCAGCTTGTGCAAATGAGAAGAAATCTTGTCCTTCTGCAGCCTGTTTAGGTTGCAGTAATTCCTGCATTTTTCTCATCTGGCGTTTACGTTCCCGGATACGTCCTTTGTAACCAAGATTGGAGCACTGATGACTGCAATAGCAGGTCGTTGTTTTCTTAGCGATAAATGGTTTTCCACACCATTGGCAAATCTTTCTTACTTCCATATTTTTCTAATCTATTTTGAGTTCAAATCTCTTTATTTCTCCTTTTTTGTGTCAACACACGTCAACTACTGCGTCATCGTGACATCGGGGTAAATCCCGAAAATGTTCCGCGGTAGAAATACGGTAGAAAAATATGGCGGACAACTATATCCGACTGCACATAGCCGGATTTTGGACAAATAAAAAAGCCACTGATTTTCAGTGGCTTCATTATAGTTGGTTCTAATTCGTTGCAGTTAATTGCGATATATCATTTTCCGATGCAAAACTTGGAAAATATGGTCCCAAGTATTTCGTCAGTAGAGATTTGACCGGTGATTTCTCCGAGGTAGTGCATGCATTCTCTAATGTCTTGGGCGAGGAAGTCTCCGGAGAGGCCGGATTGTAGACCGTTGAGGGTACGTAGGATTGCGTCGTGGGCATTTAGCAGGGCTTCGTAATGACGTGCGTTGGTGACGATAATGTCATTTTCGCCAGTTTGTGTTGACTGTATGGTATCTGTAAGCTGTTTTTCGAGTACGTCGATATTTTGGTCATGTGAAGCTGAAAGAAAGATGAACGAAGTGTTGGGCTTTTCACGAGTGAGGCGTTTGTATAGGTCTGTGAGCTGTTGTTGGGTTGCGGATCCGATCTTATCTATTTTGTTAAAGGCAACGATGAGGCGTTTATCCGTGCAGTGGGGGAGGACTCTTCCAGCGATTTTTTCAATGTCTTGTGTCGATCCAGTGGCATCAATGAGCCAGATGACGATGTGGGCTTGATCTAGTTTTTGGAAGGTGCGTTCGATCCCCATATTCTCGATGGCATCGTGCGTTTCCCGTATACCGGCAGTGTCGATAAAGCGGAAAGTAATTCCTTGTAATACGACAGTATCTTCGATGACATCGCGGGTTGTACCGTGTATGTCCGAAACGATGGCTTTATCTTCTTTGACAAGGCGGTTGAGCAGTGTCGATTTCCCGGCGTTGGTTTCTCCTATAATGGCGGTAGGTACACCGTTTTTGATGGCATTGCCGAGTGTGAACGAATCGGAAAGGCGCTTAATGACTCGTTCTATTTCACTGGCGAGGTCGGTTAGTTTCTCCCGGTCGGCAAATTCTACTTCTTCTTCGCTGAAATCAAGTTCGAGTTCGACGAGCGAGGCGAATGTGAGTAGTTTTTCCCGTAGTTGGATAAGTTCTCGGCTGAATCCTCCACGCATTTGTTGCATAGCTAAACGATGAGAGGCCGCCGAGGTGGAAGCGATAAGGTCGGCCACGGCTTCGGCTTGCGAGAGGTCAAGTTTCCCATTGGTAAAAGCCCTACGGGTAAATTCTCCCGGTTGGGCCAGGCGGCAGCCTGCTCGCAATAGAAGGCTGATGATTTGTTGTTGAATGTAAATCGACCCGTGGCAGGATATCTCGACTGTATCTTCTCCTGTAAACGAGTGGGGAGCGATGAAAAGCGTAACGACTACATCGTCAATGGGAGTTCCATTTTCATCGGCGATTGTTCCGTAGTGTGCTGTATTGGGCTTTGCTTCGGATAGTTTTTTCTTGTTTGCGGTGTAAAATATACGATCGGTTATAATGATAGCGTTTGTTCCGCTTATGCGAATTACGGCAATACCTCCCATACCGGGAGCGGTAGAGATGGCGCAAATCGTATCTTCGGGTATTGGCTTGTTTAGTTTAAGTTCCATATTTCAAGGGATAGGTCGCTTTCTATTTTATGTTCAATACTGTCGGGTAAGTTGTGGAAAAAATCTATTCCGGTCACTCGTTCCACACTGTCGATGGTGATTGCCAACTCTTTTAGAGACGGTTGTTCCGCTTCATTGTCGAATATAAATGCGATTCCTCTGGGCGTGCCGGAATACGGAACAGCGACTACTTTGAAAAAGCGGGTAGGGACGACTATCTCGTGTCGTCCGATTGTCTTTCTCGGAGTAGAAACGATGGGTCCGCAAGTAATGAGTAGTGCACTGTCTCGTTGTACCCATTCACGTATTTGTTCTTCCAGTTCTTTCCAGCGGCCTCGGTTTAATTCGGGAATTTGCGGACAGATATTTGAGAGCAGGAATGATTCTTCCATTGCTGTTTCGTTCCATTTCATATCGGCAGCCGGAGCCATATGTCCTCGGTCGTATCCGCTATGCGTGTAATCACGGGTGTCTATCATTGTGCCCACTACATCGTAGTCGGGGGTAAATCGGTTGTTGCGTGTAGCACTACCTTGCAGTTCGTCTCGTAGTAATTCGTAACTTACCCAATTGGGCTGTTTCCAATGGGAGTTATACGAGACCGTGTAGCCCGTACGGTATAATATTTGTTCCGGAGTACCTTCGGGAGTATGGGCCATTTCAGCATCTTTTACATGACAAAGAGAGTTTGTAAACGATTGTTGAGGATTTTGGGGTTGTTGAGCTTGTTTTATTAGCCACCATATACTGTATGTAACGAGTAACAGCAGAAATAAAGCCCCCCAATTATTTATTTTTTTACTGTTCGATTTTTTCTTTTTTCTCTTTTTAGCCATATCCTCCACTTTTGAATGTGGTCGTGCAAATGTAAGAAAAAATTTTTTTACCTTTGTTCGTCGGTTGGATAATCCATCGACTTAGGTTTAGATCAAGAAAAACCAATAAAAATATATACGATGAATTTAGTAGATCGTTTCCTTCATTATGTGAGCTTCGATACTCAATCGGACGAGCTTACAAACTTGACTCCCAGTACACCGGGACAGATGCTGTTTGCCCAAAAACTGGCCGAGGAGTTGGAGCGTATAGGCCTTACCGAGGTGACGCTCGATGATAACGGGTATCTTATGGCCTCATTGCCTTCAAATATAGATAAAGATGTCCCTGTGGTAGGATTTATAGCCCATTTGGATACTAGTCCCGATATGTCGGGACGGCATGTGAGTCC
>OHGZ01000662.1_pt1 | contig 22793 bp, 18 predicted proteins | sample 1567851 | NCBI WGS metagenome assembly OHGZ01 (sample SAMEA3879563, study PRJEB24766) | human gut metagenome | biome: human-associated habitat; feature: feces | place: USA | collected 1985/1987 | reverse complement strand
GCCCCTTTCAGCGACACGTTTAAGCTGTTTTTCGGCATTCGCCATCACCTCCTCGTATTATAAAAGAGTAGTATTTATAGACCGCTCTCCAGCGGTATGCTACACTGTATGGGATGCTGTGGATTGGTGAACACCTCCTACCGCAAAGACGGTTTGACGAAGGCTCCAACCACAGCTTCTTTGTTGAAATGTTAATCAGTTAGATACCGCCAGACGGTTTATTTAGAACGAGGTTACAAGAGCAAAGAAGTCTGTGGTCCTAAGCAGCATTGAATAATATAACGGAGGTATAAAATGGTCTGTGTCGGAATTGATGTTGCCAAAGATAAGCATGACTGTTGCATTCTCGATTCGGAAGGAACGACCCTTGTCGATTGCTTTACCATTCCCAACAACATGGATGGTTTCAAAAGTCTGCTACAAACAATCCAAGACTGTTCTCAAAAATCAGACAAAATAAAAGTAGGGCTTGAGGCTACCGGACATTATAGCTACAACATCCTTGGGTTTCTTCTTGACAATGATCTGCCCGTCTATGTCATGAATCCCTTGCATACCAACCTGTATCGAAAGAGCCTCAGTCTTCGCAAAACTAAAACCGATCGTGTGGATGCAAAAACGATTGCAACTATGCTGTTGTCCGATGTAGACCTCAAGTCCTACACAGATACAGCATATCACAACGAAGAACTAAAGTCACTCACGAGATACCGATTTGATAAAGTTCAGGAACGCGCTAAACTAAAGCAGTCGGTGTCCAGATTGGTTACAATCCTGTTTCCGGAATTGGAACAGCTTGTTTCGTCTATCCACGGCACTTCAATCTACGCACTTCTCAGTGAGTATCCCGGTGCAAAGCAGATTTCAGAAGCTCATCTGACCAGATTAGCTAATATTCTCGTGAAAACATCCAGAGGCCATTACCGAAAAGATAAAGCTACTCATATCCGAGATGCAGCCAGAACATCCATTGGTTCTGTTATGCCTGCTAAGTCTTTGGAATTAAAGCACACCATTAAGCTCATTCAAGAACTTACCTCCGAAATCAATGAAATTGAAGATGCCATTCGGAAAATCATGGATGAATTGAAACCGCCGATCCTTTCGATTCCCGGAATGGGATTTCATTCTGCTGCGATGATTCTTGCAGAGGTAGGGGATTTTTCGAATTTTAACTCTCCTGACAAAGTTTTGGCTTATGCTGGATGTTCTCCCTCCACATACCAGTCAGGAAAACTCACAAACTGCTATGCACACATGGAAAAGCGTGGCTCTCGTTATCTTCGATACGCTCTTTACACTGCAACCAAATACGTCTGTTACTGGAATCCCGTTTTTACTGAATACCTTACCAAAAAGCAAGCTGAAGGCAAGCACTACAATGTTGCCCTATCTCATGCCACAAAGAAACTCGTACGACTGATTTACGCTTTGCAGAAGTCCGGTAAAGCATATCTTGCCGTCACTTGATTTTCTCCAGAGCCTGAGTTAAACCTAAGAACAACTTAGCTGGCGCAGCGAACCCTTGACAAACCGAAGCATTCAAATGCTATTCTGTTTTTGCGATGGTTGGCTGGGCTTGCTTTGCTGTTCTCTCCGTCACCCTCGCTACTCCAAGGCTAGCATTTGAATGATGTTTGTCATGGGCAGCGGATGGTTGGCGGATTTTTTCATTTTAGGGCTTGACTTTTAATAGTTAGTCTTCGTCAGAGAGCGGTAGGCTTCTGCCACCTTACCTTTGGGGTCGTGCTGGAAAATGCTTTTGCCCACTGCACTGATCTCCGCAGCACGGACAGACCGGGGAATGGTCTGGTCAAACACCTTGATCTTGCTGCCGTAAGCACCCCGAATCAGGTTGTCGATTTGCTGTCCGTAGTTGGTGCGGCTGTCGGTCATGGTGAGCAGGATGCCCTCGATTTTCAGCTTCGGGTTGATCTGCCGCCGGACTTTCTGCACCGTCTGCAAAAGCTGCTCCAAGCCTTTCGCAGACAGGTACTGCGCCTGCACCGGAATCAGGGTGGTGTCCGCCGCTGCCAGTGCATTCACGGTCAGCATCCCAAGGGAAGGGGTGCAATCCAGCAGAATGAAATCGTAGTCGTGCTTTGCGCCTTCCAGCACCTGTTTTAGCATCTTTTCCCGGTTCATGCAGTTGACAAGGGAAACTTCCAGCCCTGCCAGTTCAATGTTTGCCGGAATCAGGTCAACGCCCTCTGCATGGTGCAGAACGCCCTCGCCGGGTTGGATGGGCTGGTCATTCATGGCTTTTGCCATCAGGGTGGACAGGGTCGTGGGCAGTTCATCGGGCTGCTGCCAGCCCATGCTAATGGTCAGCGACCCCTGCGGGTCAGCGTCCACCAACAGGACTTTTTTGCCCTCCATCGCCAGCCCGATGCCTAGATTTTCACAGGTGGTGGTCTTGCCGGTTCCGCCCTTCTGGTTGACGATGGCAATTGTAGTTGCTTTCTTTGAAATTTTTATCACCCCCGTATCGCTAAGTCGTGATTAGTTTGGTTTTGATAGGAAAGCTGCATGGTGGTGGGTGCGTTGTACAGAGAAGCGAGCAGATATTGTTTCATGTTCCTGATGGGGCTGCTGTTCTCTGCAAGGCACTTGAGCACAAAACGGATATGGTCGGCGTTCAGCTTCATAAACCGGCTGCGTACCACCTCGGCGGGCTTATCGTCCCCGGCGACGTGCAACATCTTGCGTTTGGTGGCACAGGTGTCTACCAGTAAATCCACGATCTGATAGATGGTGTCCTCATCGTCCGGGCAGAGCCGGAGCAGAAGTTCCACCTCTAAAGACTGAGAAAAAAATTCTTCCAGTTGGGTGCGTTTGCTCATCTCATCCGATTCTTCAGAATAGAAGGGATCAGTCTCACTCATTTCAGTATCATTCTCTTTAGTCTTATTACATCGTGATTTTGAAGGGTCTTGACTTGCGTTTTTGAAGCCTCCAGAATCGTGAAAATCACGATTCTGGAATATTGATTTTGACGATTCTGCTGAAAAGTTCTTCACATACACCAAACTTGGCTTTCCCAGACCTCTGCGTTTTCGTTCAATCAGACCAAACTTTTCGAGTTCCCGGAGCAGCTTGGTCGCTTTGTTGTCTGCGCAACACAACGCCCTCTTGACATCCTCTATCGTGAAGATAATGAACACCCGGTTCTGCTCGTCCAGCCAGCCGTTTTTCACAGACAGGCTCATGCGGTCAAGCAGGATGCCGTACAGGATTTTTGCATCGGTGGACAGACTCTGGAATCGTGGCTCCTGAAAAAGAGCCTTGGGAATGCGGTAGAACGAAAACAGTTCTCCGGTTTTCCCGTAGAAATAATCAAGGATCATGCTGTTTTTCAACCGTCTGTCCTAAAACGAACGTGATTCTTCGTGCGTAGGAAGATGTTTTTGCAACATAAATAACAGGCATTTTGAAAACTCACCTCCAGTCTTCCAGTTGGGATATGTACGAAAAATTAACGCTATACCGTATATGTTTTGCGGTGCGTATACCGATTGCTATATTTTGTATAGAGTAAGGCAATATTTGATAGCTTTTTTAGGCATTTTCATCTTTGTTGGGTGCGTAGCTGTCGGCGCTGTTTTTGCCGATTTGTGCAGTCAAAACCACCGGCTGAGCCGGTGGCTTGAGTAAGCCCTAGAAGGGCATAATACTAGCAAAGCCCCTTAAGGGGCCACGAATGGGTCTGCCAACTGCATTCCTGTCTCGTGGCAGGCCCCTCAAGGGGCCTTTTATTTACGCCTTGGTTTCCTTGCTACCCGTAAACGGGTCCGTGAATTCCTTAAGGCTTAACTGGTCTGCAATTTGGTCTTGTTCCAGTTGTCTCTTGATATACTCCTGGATTCTCTGCTTGTTTTTTCCAACAGTATCCACAAAATATCCTCTGGCCCAGAAATGTCGATTTCCATACTTGTACTTTAAATTCGCGTGTCTGTCGAAAATCATGAGGCTGCTCTTTCCCTTGAGATATCCCATAACGTAAGAAATGCTGTACTTCGGCGAAAAACTTATCAGCATATGGATATGGTCCGGGCAGGCTTCTGCTTCAATTATTTCAATATCCTTTTGCTCGCATAGTTTGCGAAGTATCTGACCAATATCTTTTTTGATTTGGCCATAAATCACCATTCTCCGATATTTCGCTGCAAACACTACACTACACTGCGGAAAATCAGCAAACGCAACCCATTGCTGTTGCTTAGTGCGCGGTTCCCAACCAGTAGGAATGTCTACTGGGGATGCTGCCGCTAATGCCGTGTCCCAACAGGCGTTTTGCTTTTTTGTGAGCCTGAGGATGGTCGTTCCGCTCGACGCAGGGCTGATGAAGGCCTGCTGCATTCGGTTTGGGCAGATCTGTCCCCGGAATCCCTCGTCAATATACCCTATTCAATGTAGAAAATTTGTACATTACCATGATTTTGCTCCGAGGACCTTGCTTTTCCATGCCGGGTCATTTATGATGGCAGTGTTCGAATGTCCGGCAAGGAGAAGGAAAATCGAAGGTATGAGCAGGTTTGAATACACCATAGAAAACGTTTTGGATATCCCTCTCTGGGAAAAAATGCAGGACCGGTTGGCGGAGCTGACCGGTACCGCCATCGTCTGCATCGACATCAAGGGGAAGCCTGTCACGAAACACAGTGGCCGTACCGCGTTCTGCAGCATCGTGCGAGAGAATCCCGTTTCTCGCAAGCGTTGCTTCCGCTGCGATGCGCTGGCAGGAGTTGAGGCAGTGCGCCGGGGCCGCCCCTACATCTACCTGTGCCACTGCGGCATCGTGGACGTAGCGGTCCCCGTCATGGTGGGGGATATCTACCTTGGTGCCGTGATGTTCGGGCAGGTGCGTCTGCGGCACAAGGACCAGGAAAAGGCGGAGCGTCTGGTAAACGAGATCAGTTCCATCCTTCCGCAAGAGGACGCTGCACAGCAGGAGATCCTGCGGAAATACGAGCTTCTGCCAGAAATGGATTACGACCGGATCGTTCAGGTCGCAGAATATATCAACGATATGGTGCATTATATTGTTGACCGTGCCGTAAAGAGCCACACCCGGGATGAGACCTATAAGTGGCTGATGAGTGCCAATGCCGAACAGCCCAGCGAGGAGATCCAGATCCAGGAGCTCCTGCCGCAGGAGGAGCACAGACCGCAGCAGACCGGGGTGCTGCCGGTAAACCCCAGCAGCGTGGTCTACCCGGCGGTGGTCTACATCCGGGATCATCTGCAGCAGGAGATCACCATGATGGAGATGGCAGACCTGTGCCACCTCAGCCCCAGCTATTTTTCCCGGACCTTTAATAAGGAAACGGGAGAGAGCTTTGTGAACTACATCAGCAGCCGCCGGATCCAACTGGCAAAGGAGCTGCTGCTGGAGACTGGCAAAAGCATCTCCCAGATCGCTGAAGAGGTAGGCTATGACAACATCAGCCACTTTACGGCGGTGTTCAAACGCACAGAGGGGATCACCCCCTCCGCCTACCGGTCGTCGAAAAAACGAAAAAAATTTTCATAATAGCGGGCACTGCTTTCCAAAAAAAGCACCGGATCGGGGCTGCAGCACAAAATCACGTGCTGCAGCCCCTTTGTTCAGTTCTTACAATTACAGCAGCTTTAATTTGTGGAAGTTATTTTGTATACAAACGGAAAAGACAAAAAACGAGTAAATGACAAAAAACAGCAACAAAATCCATAAAAAGAGCAACAAACTTATTTATTGCATTTTTTGTGCATCTTTGATAAATTCTCATTAGGCAGTTGAGTGTGAAGTGTTACACTCAACAAAAGGAAAAAAAATCACAACAAGGAGGAAACAAAATGAAAAAGCAAAAGAGCGCGAGCTTCTGGGTCGCGATCGCTCTGATCCTATGCCTTATAAGCTCTTTGGGCGCATCCATGGTGCAGACAGGCGGCGGTGCGATCAAGTACCACGACATCACTATGGTCACCGACAGCGGTCACGAACTGGACGCCCTTCTGTTGGTGCCGAAAAACGCCACCAGAGAGAACCCCGCTCCGGCGATCGTCACCAGCCATGGCTGGTACAACAACCGTGAGATGCAGGACCTCAACTATGTTGAGTACGCTCGCAGAGGCTATGTGGTCATCTCCATCAGTATGTACGGTCACGGCGACTCTGAGGTCATCCCGGACGGAACCTGGTGGGATGCTGAGAACAATGCCAACGGTCTTTACGATGCCGTAAAGTACATTGCTCGCCTGCCCTACGTTGATGCAAGCCGCATCGGCGTTACCGGTCACTCCAACGGCGCACTTGCCAGCCGTGTGGCTGTGATGCAGGACGAGGAAGGGCTGATCGCCGCCGCACTGCTGGTGTCCAACGATGCCGTTTACAAGAAGGACGATCAGTGGGTCAACATCTTTGGCAGCCGTGATGCTGGTATCGTTGCTTGCCAGTACGACGAGTTCTTCCACCGGGTAAAGCAGGAAGACGGCACCAAGAGTGCTCCCCGGGATTACATCGACCAGAATACTGCACAGTCCTTCCTGCACTTTGGCGTAGACCCCACCGGTCTGGACAAGCGCAGTGCCGATACCTACTACACCGAGCAGATCGACGGCAAGGAATCCATCCGTGTCATCTTCAACCCGGCCATCACCCACCCTTGGGCACACTTCTCCAAGAATGTTGTTGCTGACAGCGTCACCTTCTTTGACAAGGCACTGGATGCTCCCATCAAGCTGGATGCCAACAACCAGACATGGCAGTGGAAGGCATTCTTCAATACGGTGGGCATCGCTGGCTTCTTTATGTTCGTCATCTACGCCGCCATCGCCCTTCTGGACGCTCGCTACTTTGCAGAGCTCAAGCCTGCTGCTGACGCACAGCCGCTCCCCGCTCCCAAGGGCAAGGGCAAGGGCTGGTACTGGGGCGGTCTTGCATTTGGTGCCATCATGGGCATGATCCTCTACCCCACCATCTATGCATGGTGCAGTAAGAACCGTCCGGCATTCTGGAATCAGGGTGCCACCTGGTACATCGGTATGTGGACCTTCCTCTGTGGCGTGTTTACCATCCTGGTTATGGTGGTGACCTATAACTGCTATAGCAAGAAGAACGGCCTGGACCTGGCAGAGCGTGGCGTGAAGATCAGCGGTCGCAAGCTCTGGAAGACCATCGTTCTGTCCCTTATCGTAGTGGTCGCCGCCTATGCGCTGGTGTTCATCTCCGACTACCTGTTCCTCACCGACTTCCGCCTGTGGTGCTTCATCACCATCCGTGCATTTGCACCCATGCACTTTGCCACCATTGCAAAGTATCTGGTGTTCTGGCTGGTGTACTACATTGCCCTGTCTGTTGCCACCAACGGCTTCAACTTTGTACAGCTGGGTAAGTCCAAGTGGCTCAGCACTCTGGTGCAGATGTTCTTCGTCTTTATCGGACCCGAGATCATGATCGGCGTTCAGTACATCACCTTCTTCAACAAGGGTTTCCTGTGGTCCGAGCTTACTCACCTTGGCGGCTCCATTACCGGCATCTGGCTCTACCCCATCGTTTTCATCCTGCCCCTTGCCGTCTTTGTGTGCAGCAAGATCTACAAGAAGTCCAAAAACCCCTACATCGGCGGCATCATCATGGGCATTCTCGCCTGCGTGATCTCCGTCACCAACACCCTCACCCTGGGCTAAGCACACCCACTCTGTTCCTCTGGATCAGAACTGCAGCGGTGTGACTGCGTTGTAGAAAAGCCGGGCTGCTCCACAGTTTCTGTGCAGCAGCCCGGCTTTGTGTTATCTGGGCATTTTTAAGATCAGCGGTTGGGTGCCATCCTTATTCCATCAAAAGCCATTGGGATGGCCGAGTATTTTATACCAACAGGTATGCGCTGTGGAGCTTTTATTCTGCGATGGGCATGGTCTGGTATCGTGAAGAGGATGAACACCCGGTTCTGCTCGTCCAGCCAGCCGTTTTTCACGGACAGGCTCATGCGGTCCAGCAGGATACCGTACAGGGTCCTGGCATCGGTTGACAGGCTCTGGAACCGTGGCTCCTGAAACAGAGCCTTTGGAATGCGGTAGAACGAAAACAGCTCTCCGGCTTGCCCGTAGAAATAATCAAGGATCATGCTGTTTTTCAACCGTCTGTCCTAAAACGAACGTGATTCTTCGTGCGTAGGAAGATGTTTTTGCAACATAAATAACAGGCATTTTGAAAACTCACCTCCAGTCATTCAGTTGAGATATGTACAAAAAATTGACGTTATACCGTATATGCTTTATGGTGCGTATACCGCTTGCTATATTTTGTATAAAGTAAGGCAATATTTGATGGCTTTTTTGGGCATTTGCATCTTCGTTGGGTGCGTATCCATCGGCACTGTTTTCGCCGGATTTGTGCAATAAAAAAGAAACAGCCAGAAAAAATCTAACTGTTTCTCATCAATTTCATCGCACAGGGGATATAATCCGAATCATCCCCATACGGTGCATGATCCGCAAGAAGTATTCAGATGGTCGCCCGTTCAAATCGCATCTGAAGCGCATTTCTCCTGATGTGTAACTTTTTTACATTGAAGCAAGAATGGCAATTTTTTCTCGAAAGCAATGCTCGTCCGAAAACCCGCATTACGCCTATGTTTTTTGCCATTTTTCAAAAGAAATGTTTTGTCCTTTGGGGGCTTCTTTAAGGTCCGCATGGGAGAGCGTTCGGTTCGCATCCGAGAGGTCAAGGGTTCGAATCCCTCTAGGTCCATAAAACGCCGTATCGTTTAACACGATACGGCGTTTCTTTTTGTCTTGGGTAGCTGTTTTTTCAATACAGCTGCCCATCGGGATGTGATACAAGCAAGTTGCTACCCGATAACCTCAAAAACAAATTATACTACGATTGTTTTTAAAAAGTTCTGCATCACTACTCGCACCAGACAAGGAAGACCCAAACCTTTTCTCGAAAGAGAAGGGTTCGGATTTTTTGTTTTTGGCGGCGTGCCCCGCCGCACAACAAAAGCATCCGCAGCGCATGGCCGGGCTGCTTCAGCTCAGGCGCAGTGCGCTGCGGATGCTTATTTTTTATGCCGCGCCCCCTCTCCTGATGGGAAAGTCAGGGCATCGGCTGCGTTTTGATGTCATTTGCCGGAACACGCCCGCGTTCTTGGCTCCCCGGTCAGGGGAGCTGTCGGGCGAAGCGAGACTGAGAGGTTTTATCCTGCCAGCTTGCGGTAGGCGTTCAGCACCTGATAGGCCGGGATGCTGCTGCCCGGGGCAAATTTACCGTTCAGGCGGCGCTTCATCAGCCCCTGCTCCACGCACCACTGGGCTGCCTTGGCGGTATCCGGGTCTGCCACGTCTGCAAAGGCCGGGGCCTCGGCAGGCTCGGGACGGCCTGCGGTGTTCCACAGCAGCAGCGCGGTCTGGGCGCGGTTCTCGGGTGCAGCCACGCCTTCCGGCAGCAGGGCTTGCAGCTTCTGGCCGGAAACATAATTGTACACGCCGTAGCCCACAACGCCAGCCGCCACTGCGCCTACTGCCGCCACGATGACGACCGCACCGCCGCCGTCACCGCCGCCGGTAGAGCCGCCGGGGGTGGTGCCGCCCGGGGTATCACCGCCGGGGGTAGAGCCACCGGGGGTGCCGCCCGGGGTCAGGCTGCGGACATAGCCGCAGACGTTGCAGGTGGTATCCTTGTCGTTATCATAGACATGGGCTTCGGTGTCCTGCACCGTATGGCAGATGGGGCACTCCATCCAGTGACTGTACTCGTCGTGGGTCATTTCCATCTTGTGGTCGTGCTCAAATCCGCCCGGACTCAGCGACACCGAATAATGCTTTATTGCGCAATATTCCGTATCATCGTTCTGGGTCCAGATGAACTCTGTTTCCCGTCCGTTCACTGTGCAGACGGTATCCTTGCTAAACTTATATCCGGGTTTTGCGTACAGACCCACCTGAAGGGTGTACCGTTTGCCCGGCCTGAAGGAGCCGGTGATCGGCTTGCCGCCTACGCCGTCGCCCTCGACCCAGTAGATCTTGGCGTCACAAACGTCTGCTCCGTTGTCCAGAATAACAACGGTCTCGTCCGGCATTTCGTTCTTTTTGGGTGTGTTTACACGGAGATTCACCTGCTTGATTCTGGTAATGGTCAGCACCTGCAGCGCGAACCTACGGGTCTTTCCGCGACCGCAATCGTAGGAATAGGTCACTTCGGTTGCGCCGCTGTCCACCGTCAGGATTCCGTTGCTTACCGTGCCGCCCTCCCAATCGGATGCCCTGCTCGGGTCAAAACCGCCGGGCAGCGTATGCAGGTCAAAGGTGCGGGTCTGCGCGGAGACCTTAACAGGATATTCGTTGCCCTTGCAGCCGAAGTCGATGAATTCTGCGCAGCTGTCCACATTCAGCGATGTCAGTTGATTGTTTCCGCAGTCCAAGTCTATCAATTTAGAGTTTTGGCTCAGATCCAGCTCCGTCAGCTGGTTCTTCCCGCAATACAGCTTCATCAATGCTGTATTATTGCTCACATCCAGTTCTGTCAGCTGGTTTTCCTTGCAAGACAGCCGCTCCAATGCTGTATTAGAGCGCACATCCAGTTCTGTCAGCTGGTTTGCACTGCACTGCAGCTTCTTCAATTTTTTATTCTGGCTCACATCCAGTTCTGTCAGCTGGTTAACGACGCAATCCAGCGTCTGCAATTCTTTATTCTGGCTCATATCCAGTTCTGTCAGCTGGTTACCGACGCAATACAGCTCCGTCAAGTTGGGAAAAAACTCAATGCCCTTCAGGCTACGAATGTTCATATAGTTGACATTGATTGTTTCGACTGCGTACCGCTCTTCCTGTGACAGAGTGCCGTTCCTGTTTTTGTCAACGTATTTGAGGAGATAACTCCAAAACGCTTCGTCCGGGAAGGTATTGGTGTTCTCCACATAGCCGGAGTCGTCGCTATCCGTAGCCGCAAAGGCGCTGAAGGGCAGGAAGGTGAATACCATGGCCAGCGTCAAAAGGGCACTGACAAGGCGCGTTCGCTTTGAGAATCGTTGTTTCATGGGGTGCTCCTTTCTGTGGTAAAATTTATTTTTTTCAGGGCCCCATTCGGGAGAAGCTGACGCTTCTCCCGAAAAAAGGGTACCCTTTTTCAAAAAGTGGTCATTGCCCGGCATGGGCAGAATGATCCTTCGGTTGTCAGCCTCCTGCCAGCTTACGGTAGGCATTCAGCACCTGATAGGCCGGGATGCTGCTGCCCGGGGCAAATTTGCCGCTCAGGCGGCGCTTCATCAGCCCCTGCTCCACGCACCACTGGGCTGCCTTAGCGGTATCCGGGTCTGCCACGTCTGCAAAGGCCGGGGCCTCGGCAGGCTCGGGACGGCCTGCGGTGTTCCACAGCAGCAGCGCGGTCTGGGCGCGGTTCTCGGGTGCAGCCACGCCTTCCGGCAGCAGGGCTTGCAGCTTCTGGCCGGAAACATAATTGTACACGCCGTAGCCCACAACGCCAGCCGCCACTGCGCCTGCCGCTGCCACGATGACGATTGCACCGCCGCCGTCACCGCCGCCGGTAGAGCCACCACCCGGGGTAGAACCGCCCGGAGTAGAACCGCCGCCCGGGTTATCGCCGCCGGAGGGAGGCGTTACCGGGGGAACGGTGCCGCCGGTGCCAGTCACATCCAATTTGAAACTTACTTCCAGCTTACCAGTTATGCACCGATAACTATAGTACACTACGTTTGTGTCTTCATTGACCGTCAGAATGTTCCCGTTGGCTTTGCCATTGACCCATCCTGTAACCCGGTTTATATCAAAGCCCTCGGGCAGATTTCGCAGGTCAAACGTACGGTCAGGGTTCAGGGTAACGGTGTAAACATTATTAAAATCGGAACTGTAAATATCCGTAATACTGAAATTGAGATTCGGGTTGTTGTCCAAATTCAGGCTGGTGAGATGGTTATTCTTAAGCCACAATGTAGTCAATTCTGGACTATCGCTGACATCCAACACGGTCAGCTGGTTGTTGGCGCAGTTCAGTTCCTTTAAGGCACTCATATTGTTCAGGTTTAGCTGGGTCAACTGGTTATGGGCACAATTCAGTTTCTTCAGCAGTTTATTTTGGCCCAGAATCAGCGATGTCAGCTGGTTGTTTTGGCATTCTACACTTACCAGACGGGACTTATGGGTCACATCTGCGTCCAGCTCTGTCAACCGATTCCAGGAACAGTAAAGTGTTTCCAGAAATTTACTATTTCTGACATCCAGTTGCTCCAGATCGTTGTGCGAGCAATTGAGCATCACCAAATCTTTCAGATGCGATACATCCAGTTGTTTCAATTGGTTCTCGGAACAATTCAGATAGTCGATATCCGGGTTCTTGCTCAGGTCCAGCTGGGTCAGTTGATTCTTATTGCATTTCAACGTTTTCAGCTTTGGATTCTGTCTCAGGTCTAATTTCTGGATAGAATTGTTTCCGCACTTCAATTCGGTCAGGTTGGGGAACGCCTCAATGCCTCTTAAGCTGCTGATGTTCTTTCCTTCGACTTCGATTGTTTCGACTTTTCTTTGTTCTTCCACCGTGAGGACATCTCTGCCACCTGCTTTGTAGGTTTTGATGTAATTTCTAAAGCTATCGTCGGGGAAATTATTCTTATTGATGGGCAGACTGGTTTCAAAGATGAATATGGGCTTTACTCCATTGCCGCAATTGTATTGGTAGCTCACCTCATCCTTGCCATTTTCCACTGTCAGAATCGTGCCAGAAACAGAGCCGCCGTTCCAGTTGGTTGCCTTTCCCACGTTAAAGCCGGGCAGTGTGGTCAAGTCAAACTTTCCGTCTGTACGGACAGCAATGGGACGCCTGTTGCCATTAGCCGTTATCGTACCGCCGCTGATTCCAGTAACGTCCAAACAAGCCAACCGATTCTTTGCACAATTCAGATTACTCAAACTGTGATTTTGGCTCAGGTCCAGCGTTGTCAGCTGATTATCATTGCATATCAAAGATATCAAGCCGCCATTCTGTTTCACGTTCAGTTCTGTCAATTTATTATTGCTACAATCCAGCTGTGTCAGCTGCGTCTGGTGCCCGACATCCAACTCCATCAATTGATTTCCAGAGCAATTCAGTTCTTCCAGCTTGAGGCATTGGCTGACATCCAACGTCATCAGGTCGTTATTGGAACAATCAAATTTGACCAGTTCCCCCACGCTATCCATTACGATATTCGTTATTTTGTTATTGGAGCAATTCACCTCCTCAAGATTCAGCCCATAGAGAATGCCCAGATTCATGTAGGTCAGTTTATTATTGGAGCAATTCAGTTTTTTCAGTCCGCTTGAAAGAATATCAACCGACTTTTTCAGTTGATTCCCGGAACAATCCAGCTCCTTCAGTTTGAAATTTTTGCCAACATTAAGTGTTGTCAAGCCGATACCGTGGCAATCCAGCTTTTCGAGATCTTCAAAGAAACGAATTCCTTCAAGACTTTTGATTGCATAACTGGTTGGAATCGTCATATTCTTGATATCCACATCGAGCTTGCCATCGCCGTTTTTGTCACAGCATTCTTTGAGAAAGCGCCGAAATTCCTCATCCGGGAAATTAAGCTTAAAATCCGGCGAATTAAAATCAATTTCTGTGTTCGCCGCAAAGGCACTGAAGGGCAAAAAGGTAAACACCATTGCCAGCGTCAACAAGGCGCTGACAAGACGCGTTCGTTTTGAGAATCGCTGTTTCATGGGGTGCTCCTTTCGTTTTTCGTGTTGTTATTGCTGTGCGGTAAAGGGATTCAGCCGGTCTGCGCGGTAGAGGGCAGAATGGTCATTCTGCCGTCCACCACCGCGTCCAGCATCTCGTGCTCCCGGAAATACTCCATCAGGATATCCTGACAGGAGGTTGCCACGCTGCGGGGCTTCTGGATCTTGCAGAGGGTGTCGTAGGAGATATTGAAAAAGCTTTCGATGTTTTTAAAGTGGTAGTTCTGCATGCCCACGGTGAACAGGGCGTCATCGCCGATCTCCTTGCCCACCTCTCTGCCGCAGTAGGTAAAGTAATCAAAATCGCCCTTGCGGCGGTCGTACCGCAGGCGCAGGGTGGAGGGCAGCTGGTAGAACTCCGTATGGCCGGTGTAGGCTTCCTCCCGCAGCATGTAATGGAGCATCTGGCGCAGCTGCTGGCCGGTCACCTTGAACATGAATACGCCGTCATCGTAGGGGAAGCCCTCGATAAGGTCGCCGTAGGTAACGATGGGGCCCAGCTTTTCGGCCCGGATGCTGCCGGAGCCGATCAGCATCACATCCACCCCAAGGCTGCGGGTAAAGATATCGGCAAACAGGTTGCCAAGCTCGGTCTCCTGCGTGCGCTGGGGGTGGGTAAGCTCCCGGCGGAAGCGCCCTACGATGTGGCTGTACTTTTCGTCCACCTGACTGGTGAAGCGGTGCAGCACCTGCTCCATGGCAGGGTTGCGGGGGCAGGTCTCGGCGCAGATGGGCACGGTGCGCCATGTGTAGGAATCGATGCAGTTGTTGTCCGTGTCCACGATGATGTCAAAGCGCCCGATCTGGTCGGTGCCGGTGCCCGCCTGCGCAATGACCACGCCGTTTTCCTCCACCGCGTGCTCCGGCAGGGTGTGGCTGTGCCCGCCGATGATCAGATCCACTCCCCACGCCGGGTCCAGCTGGCGCGCCAGATGGCGGTCCTCCTCAAAGCCGATGTGGGTCAGCAGCACGGTAAAATCAATATCGATGCTGTTGTGGGCGTTGCAGATCTTGCCCACCTCGGCGGCTGCTGCGGCGGTGTCCACAAAGGAGCCTACCAGAGATTCGGATTTGGTCTGGTTGATCACGTCCTGCGTGATGATGCCGATGAACAGGATGTTCATGCCGTCCATCCGCAGGATCTTGTAGGGGGTGAACAGCCGGGTGGAGGTGTTTTTGATGTAGAGGTTTGCGTTGATGATGGGAAAGCGCGCGCATTTTTCGATGAACAGCAGATGCGCGATGCCGTAGTCCACCTCGTGGTTGCCTATGGTGACCACGTCCGGGGCAAGGGCGTTCATGATCTCGATGGTGGAAAGCCCCTTGTATTCGGAATCAATGACCGAGCCCCGGAACATATCACCTGCAATGACGTAGATGGTGTTGGGCTGTTCTGCCCGCACCTTTTCGATGTAGCCGGACAGCATGGAAACGCCGCCCACCAGTTTTTCGTCCACCTGCTCTGCCAGAAAATCTCCATGCAAATCATTGGAGTGGAGGATGGTGATCGTTTTGGTGTGTTTCATGGTGCATTCCTCCCGGTGTGGGTCGGCGCTGGTCAGCCCATGGCCTCCTGCCGTGCAAAGTAGACCGTGTTGACAAGGCTCAGGTAGCTCTCCTGACCATCCAGATAGAACTTCAGGGCAAGGGTGTCCTCGTCCTCCAGCGTGACAGCGTAGCGGGAGCCGTCCTCCCCGGTAAAGGTAGCGTACCACTCCTGATTGGAGCGGAAGGGTACCTCCGGGGTGCCCTCCTGATAGAACAGGTCGGCTTCCTCCACGTTCAGCTCCGGGTAGGGGGTGATGTAGCTGGCGGTCAGGGGCAGCTGGCTGCCCTCGGTGTCGGCGTCGGTGGGCAAAAAGCACATCCGGTCGGCGTCTGCGGGGTCGGTGTCAAAATAGCCCTCGTCGGTGTCGCGGCCGGTCTCCAGCCAGTTACCTTCCAGCGACCACGGGCTGGTGTCGGTCTCCCAGTCGTCCCCTTCCGGGTAGATGGTAAAATCGCACACGCCCTCGGCTTCCACCACATGGCCGTTCTCGCCGGAAAGGAAGGGGCTGAATACCAGCTCTTCGCCGGTGCTGGGGTACAGCTCCACCTCGGTGTTGGGGACGATATCGCTGATGTTGCACAGCAGCAGGATGGGCTGACCGTCCTCACTGTAATAGAGCTGTTTACCGCGCTGGAGCGGGTTTTCGGCATCGTCTGTCAGGCTCGTCTCGTAGACGAACAGGGTGGCCTGCGGGTCCTGCGGGAAGATGCAGTACAAATCGCACCCGCCATCCGGTGCCACGACCCAGTGATCCTGCGGGATGTCATAGACGAAGCCCCACAGATCCCGCAGATCGGTCTGGCTGTCCAGCACCTTCTGCACATCGGTGGTCACCTCGTAGGAGCCGCCCAGATACAGCACACAGGCGCGGTATTCGTCCTCCCCTGCCAGAAGGCGCATGTAGGTCACGTCCTCCGGCTCTTCGTATTCCTGCTCTTGGGTGCTGGATGCGGTCATGCCGTCACCGTCCAGCTTATTTTTGGATGTAGAACTGGCCGGGCTGCTGCCGCCCTTGGACGACCCGCCGCAGCCTGCAAGGCCGATGGTCAGCGCCAGCAGGGCTGCCAAAAGTTTCAGTCGTTTCATAAGTTCTCCTTTCTCATGCCCTGCCGGGGCGCACCTCAGGGGGCAGCGCCAGGCGCCGGGTGTTGGGAAAAATCGTCTACGCCCTCCACCGGCACAGGGCGGCTGGTCTCGGCGGAAAGCTGCGGGTTCCAGTCCAGCGGGCGTCCGGTGCTGCAATAGACCGTTACCATGGTGTTGGTGTCCTCCCTGCTGCCGTTGCACAGCAGCAGAATGGGCTGGCCACCCTGCCTGCCGTAAAGTTCCTTGCCCGTCTCGTTCGGGTACTGAGGATCCTGCTTTTCATAGACAAAAAGCGTATCCTCCCTGCGCACGGCAAAGATGCAGTACAGCTCCCGCCCGCCGCCCGGCGCTGCGACCCAGCGGTCTGCCGGGATGTCCGCAACAAACTGCCACGGCTGTTCCGGTAAGCTGTCCAGCACGGCATGCACATCGGTGGTGCGCTCCGGGACGCTGCCCAGATAGAGCACCCCGGCAAGCTCTCCGCTGTCCCCGGCCAGCTGCCGCAGCGCGGCAAGCTGCTCCGGCTCAGCAGAATCGGCACCGGAAGCCGCTGTGCTGCTGCCCTGCCCGGCGCTGCCGGGGGCGGGGCGGACGGGGCTTCCGTCCACCGCACCGCACCCTGCCAGACTGAAAGCCAGTGCAAGCAGTGCTGCAAAAGTTTTCATGGCTTTCATGTCAGCCCCTTTGTTTTATGCCCACGGGTCGGCAGACGCCGGGATGCGGATGCCGGTCATCAGGTACTGCTCCCACAAGAACCACTGCCCGTCGCCCTTGCGGCGCAGCTTGATGGGGCGGGGGCTGTCGGCGCCGCCGCAGGGGATGAACAGCTTGCAGTAACCTTCCTCCACGTTGGAGGTGTGGTTGCTGCCCACCAGCAGGGTGAAGGGCTGGCGGGGGGTATAGCCGTTTTCCGGCGACGCACCCACAAAGTAGGAGAACGGGATATAGCTCTTGCCGTCCCGGAAGCGGTCGTTCAGGAAGGAAATCTCCTGCCCGTTCATGGGGCGGGGACCCCGCAGCCAGTTGAGCATCTCCAGCCCGATGGATTTGTCGGCACCGTAGGCGCACAGCGCGCAGACGGTGAGGGCTGCGGTCTTGAAGGGGGTGTCCAGACTGGCCTCCGGCAGTGCCTGCATCTGGGCAAGGCTTTCCGGCAGAGCCTGAAAGGTAAAGGTGACGGTCTGGTTGCCGGAAACATTTGCGGCGGCCTGCTTCATCTTATCAAAAAGTCCCATGAAAATACTCCTTTCTGTTTCAGCTGTGAGGGTTCAGCTCCGGTTCGGGTCATGGCGGGGCACGGTCCGCCTGCGGACGATCTTCTGGTTCAGATCCAGACTGAGGTTTGCAAAATAGCCGTTTTCAAAATACCATGCAAGGTCTTTAGTGTCCATGCCAACGCTGTTGCACAGCCACCGCAGAGGCACCTCCGGCCCGGAGTAGCTCTCCACCCTGCGGGCGATGGTTCTTGCATGGTAGCGGCGTTTTTCGTTGCGTGCGAACAGAACAAGGGGCACTGCGCCCACCACGATCCAGAACACATACCCGACAACGTGGGAGGTGTCCTTAGCCTGCAGGTCCAGACAGAGGGTATACAGCCCGCCAACAGAGCAGAACACGCAGAAGGCAAGCCCCACGTTCCGCAGCCATTTGAGGACACGGGGGATCTCACCCCGGGCTTTTTCCGAGAGATAAGGGTTCATAAACATGCTCCTTTCAGAACGAGCCGCCTCCACCGCCGTGGGTGGTGCCGCTGGAGGAGGTGTGGGTGGAACTGCCGCCGGAGCTGTCGGAGTCCTTCGCCTCCACATGCTCGGTGCGATGCACGTCCCGGTACAGGAACAGCTCCCGGCTGTTGGTCAGATTCATGCTGCCCTCCCGCACATAGCTGGCGGCATTCTCCTGGAACGCCACGCTGCGCAGCTGGCTTTTCATCACATGGACGACGACCCATGCCAGCACAAGGCCGATGCCCAGCGCAAGGAACAGGTACATGAGAGACAGCGGCTCCCGGGGCAGGTTATTCACGTCATAGGGGTGGCCCGCCCGGGCAGCGTCGATGTAGGTATCCGACCATTGGACAAAGGTGCGGAAGGCACCGGCGTAGTCTCCATCGGCCATGAAGGGGGTCATCTGCTCGCCAAGGTACTGGATGCCGGCATCCGTAAAGGCGGTGATGCCGTAGCCGCAGGTGGAGATGTGCCATTTGCGGTCGCCCACGCTCACCAGCAGAAGCACGCCGTCCATCTCGGAGCCGTAGCCGAACTGGCAGAAGTCATAGAGGTCATCGGCATAGGCCTCCATGCTGTCGTAGTCCACGCTTTCCAGCGACTCGACGGTGGCAATGGTCACATCAAAGCTCTGGCGCAGGCTCAGCTCTTCCAGTGCGTCCTCCAGCTCGTTGTCCTCGTCCTCGGTCAGGACCCCTGCGCTGTCGTTCATGCGGTAGTACAGGTCGGCAAAGCCGCCCTCCACCGCAAAGGCCGGAACAGCCAGCGCCGCCGCAAGAATCAGTGCTGCCAGCGCCGCAAAGAGGGAGTGCAGTCGGTTGGAAGTCTTTTTCATCGTTCGTCCCTCCTTTACAGGATCCGTGCCAGCCACAGCAGCCACATCACGCCGTAGGACGCGGCGGAAAGGGCAGCCGTAAGGCCCAGCATCCACTTGCGGGCAGCGCCCTTGTCCACGGGCAGGTCACCCACGAATCTGCCGGTCTGACCATTCATGGCAAACAGGTAGTTTTCACCCCGCCAGCTGGTGCTCAGCAGCCAGACCGGGAACAGCGCATACTTTGCCTTGCCGCCGTGCAGCTGGATGCTGCTGTTATCCACCTTGACCGAATCGTAGCCGGTAACGGTCTGCTGGAACGTCTCCTCAGTGGAGCGGCGGATGCGCTTGTTGGCCCGCTCGATGCTGTCCTCGGCGCTCACATCGTATTTGTCTGCCACATAGCCGGCCAGATAGGCCGTCTGGAAGGGGATGGCGTCCTGCATGGCAAAGGGCTCGATGGATTCCATCAGGTCGTCCTCGATCTTGGAGGAGCCGTCCACCGGCACCGCGTCAAAGCCCAAAGTGCCGTCCCGCCGGACGGAGTAGTAGTTGGTCTCGGTATAGTCGTATTTGCTGTCCGACCAGCAGCGGGTCCGGGTGGCGGTAAAGCGCAGCTGAGCGTCGGCATCGCTGTCAAAGAGCCAGAAGGGCACATACACGCCCTTGATCTCGTCGATGTGGTTCTGGCTGCGGAACACCCGGGGCAGCAGGGTCTTGCCCTTGAGATGCTCCTGCAATTTGGCCTTGGCGGCCTTTTTGTCCAGCTTGAAGGGGATGATGAGGTCGGGCCGCAGGGCCCCGGCAAACTGTCCGGTGAGGACGATGGGATTGCCGCAGAAGGGGCAGGCCGAAGCGGCCATGGTGTCGTCGCCCACGATCTCACCGCCGCAGCTCTTGCAGACATAAGTATGCAGACCGGCGGTCTCCCCTTCTGCCCAGCTGCCGCCGGGGGTGGTCCACTCCATCTCGCTGGGCTTTTCGTCCTTCAGCTCCTCGTCATAGCCCTTGAGGGTATCCACATCGAACTCGGTGTCGCAGTAGGGGCATTTCATCTTCTGGGTGGCGCTGTCAAATTGGATGGCGCCATCGCAGCAGGGGCACTTATATTCCAGCATTCCTGCCATAGCGTTTCCTCCTGTTGTTCCAAAGGGGGCCGAGGGCTTTTCCCCGGCCCCGCTGTTTTTGCGTTGGTCTTCCCGCCGAAGCGGTCGACTCAGAAGTCCGTGGTGATGCGGAACACCACCGGTTCGTCCGGCTCGGTGGCTTTACCGTGGTGGCCCACTGCCAGGAAAGCGTTTTCTTCCAGCGGCAGGAAAACATCAAAGGTGCAGAAGTCGCCGCACAGCTGGCACAGGGTCTCGCGCTCACCCACGGGGAGGGACTTTTCCAAAAAAGTGCCGTCCGGCGCGTACAGCTCCCACATATAGCCCGTGTCCAGCAGATAGCCGTTGGGGCGCTTCATCATCACGGCGTCAAAGCTGCCCACCGGCTGCGAGCTGCGGGCCAGCTCATTGCCGTCCAGATTAAAGGCGGCAAAGTAGTAGTCTCCGCTGGAGTCCGGCTCGCCCACCGTCAGCAGCTCGTCTCCGCTGAGGTTCAGGGAGGGCATGCTGCAGAAGGGGCCGATTTCGTTGTCGCCCTCCAGCGTCAGCTCGGTGTACTCGCCGTCCTGCACCAGCACCGGTGCGGAGTCGGTCCAGTAGATTACGGTCAGATCCCGATCCTTGGAGGAATAGCAGCTGCCCATGTAGTCCAGTGCGTCGCCGGGCTCTTCCGGGTCGCTGCTGTTCAGATCGTAGCAGTAGACATCAAAGGGATCCATGGCGTACAGGATGCCATTGCGGTCGATGCTGAGGGCGTTGCTTCCGTCAATGTTGTACTCTGCCACCGGGGTCATCCGGTCGTCCTTGATGGCATACTCGAAGATTTTAGCAGACTGCTCTTCATCGTCCTCGTTGTAGAAGCTGAAGAAGTAATTGCCCCGGTAGGTATCCGCGTGGATCACATGATAGGCACCGCCTACCTCGCGGCGGACGTCAAAGGGGATGTACTGCGCCTTGAAGGTGTATTCGCCGATGGTCAGCTCCCCGGTCTGGAACTGGGTCACAGGGGCCCCTGCAGGGGCGGCTTTGTCCACTGCTGATTCCGGCTGTGCCGAAGCGGACGGGGCACTGCTGCTGGAAGCCGGTGCACTGGAAACGCTGGATGCGCTGGCGGCACCGGAGCCGCCGCAGGCGGTCAGCCCGAGGGCGGCGGTGGCAAGGCCCATGGCCTTGAGGAAATCTCTGCGCTGGATCTTTCTCATATCCGTTCCTCCTTTTGGGGTCACTGCACTTTTGCAAAGGCTTCGTCAGCACGGCGGCTGTACAATGCCATGCCGCCGGTCTGGGCGTCGTTTGCCAGATTGATGTTCTCCACAAAGCGGGCCCTTTCCTGCTCAGAGAGCTGCCCGCCCTTCATGGCGGCGGATGCCACGGCACCCATGGCACCGATCATGCCCATCTGGCCCTTCAGCTCCCGTTCCTCGGCCTTGGACATTCGGCGGCCGAACATGCTGGTCTCATTATCGTGGACCCCGAAGATGTGGTCCAGATGCTGCCGTGCGATGTGGGCATAGCCGATCTCCCGCCGGTCCCGCTTGCTGAAGCAGATGACCAGCTCCTGCTTGATGTAGGGGTGGGGACGCATACCCCGCTGGGTCTGGGCCTCGGTGATGCTGCGGGGCTGCACCAGCTTCAGCTTCAGGCCGCCGCCGTTGAGGGTGGGTTCCTGGCCCGGCTCCTTGGCGGGGGTCTCGTCCAGATACTCCTCATAGCTGGCGATCTGGTCGTAGCGGATCAGCTCCGGCATCTTGCCCCGGCCGCCGGTGCGGTCGTCGATGTACAACATTCCAAGCTCATCGCAGAACACCAGCCCCATTTGCGTCGGGGTGGAGGGGTATGCGTTGACCCGGAACTCGGTCTTGTCGAACACCTCGTCGAACACCCGCTTCATCCGGGCCATATACTCCATGTGCTCCTTGGCCTCGTCCAACGTCAGCTCACTGAGCCGGATGTATTTGGAGCACTTGTTACCGCAGTCATCGCAGAGGAACTGTCCATCCCGGAGCTTGGAGCGGTGCATGGTGCCGCACTCCTTACCGCAGACGGCACAGTTCTGTTTTGCGAACAGGTTGGAAAAGAATCCCATCATGGTATGCTCCTTTCATTGCTCTGTATTTGTCAGGTCTGGTCGCTGTCGTCAAAGGGGTCGCCGCACTCCGGGCAGAACTTGGGCGGATGTGCGGGGTCTGCCGGTTCCCAGCCGCACTTGTCGCACTTATACTTGGGCGTACCGGCGGGCTTGGGTTTGCCGCACTCGGAGCAGAATTTGCCCTTGTTCACCGCGCCGCAGCTGCAGGTCCAGCCTTCTGCTGCCGCCGGGCGGGGCTTACCGCACTCCGGGCAGAACTTGCCCGTAACGGTAGCACCACAGCTGCAGGTCCAGCTGTCGGCGGGCTTCGGCTCCGGCTTTTTGCTGCCGCATTCCGGGCAGAATTTGCCGGTAACGGTAGCGCCGCAGCTGCACTGCCAGCTGTCCGCCGGGGCGGGTGCGGGACGGCTGACCTGCTGGGGCGCGTCCACGCTGTCCGGACGGGCCTGCTGGCCCATGGCAAACAGGTTCTGGGCGCTCATGCCGCCCATACCGCCTGCACCGGCTGCCATGCCCATGCCCATAAAGCCGGTCATGGCACCGGCGGTGTTGCCGGCGGCGGTCTTCATGGCATCGATCTGGCCACCCACCAGACGGGCGGCAGCGGTGGTGGGGTCGGTGGTCATGGCATTCTCTTCCCACTCGGTGATCTTCTTCTGCTGCTCCTCCGGGATGGACAGGGAGTTGATGTTGAAGGAGAACACTTCAA